>Ga0308171_1000099_pt1 | contig 273549 bp, 248 predicted proteins | sample PhyGR1_FD_202135 | JGI IMG/M metagenome (GOLD analysis project Ga0308171, IMG submission 202135) | Phyllosphere microbial communities from UC Gill Tract Community Farm, Albany, California, United States - DLSLSG.R1 | ecosystem: Host-associated > Plants > Phyllosphere > Unclassified | place...
TGAGCGGCGTTCGAAGCAGCGCAAGCTCATCCGGTATGATGAGCTCCGGCAGTCCGTGATCGATCACATCAGCGATGGATGGTCACCGCAACAGATTGCCGGGAGAATGCGGCTGGAGCGGCATCCCATCTCTGTCAGTCATGAAACAATCTATCAGTTCGTGTATTTCACCGACGGTCGAAAAGAAGAGCTTTGGAAATATCTGCCGGAACGTCGCGCCAAACGACGCCCACGTCATGCCCGGCGCCGGCACGGGCGTCGATTTCCCCCAGAACTGAGCATCTTACATCGCCCGGACATGGTCGCCAGACGTAAGCAGTTTGGCCATTGGGAATGCGATCTTATTCAGTTTCGTAAGAAGTTCGGTAAAGCCAATGTGACGTCTCTGGTCGAGCGGGTGAGCCGCTTTACGGTTTTGTTGCGTAACAATGATCGTCAGTCTCGGCCGGTGATGGATGGGGTGATTAGGGTACTCCAACCCCTGCCCCAATTGGCCCGCAGATCGATCACCTTTGATCGTGGTACTGAGTTTACAGAGTGGTCCTATCTGCAGAATGGGATAGGGTCGCAAACATGGTTCTGTGACCCCCAATCCCCCTGGCAGAAAGGCACTGTTGAGAACACCAACAGACGCACAAGACGCTGGCTTCCCCGAGACCTTGATCCGCTCACCCTCAGTGATCGAGACCTCGCATTCATCTGTCATCGCCTCAACAATACACCGCGCAAATGTTTAGGGTACAAAACACCTGCAGAAGTCTTTCGGCAGAAACTCTTCGCAAACAGACATCGTTTTGCGTAAACTCAAACCGAAAAGTCGCGCTTCAGCCTGACCTCACAGGTCAACTTAAGCGTTTCAAGCTTGCGCTTTGATATCACTTTGTATATTGTGATATCCGCGATATCATAATGCAGGAGTGCCATCAAATGGCGAATGTGACCGTTAGAAATCTACCCGATGCTGTGCATCGGGCGCTTCGTGTACGCGCCGCCCACCACGGCCGTAGCACCGAGGCGGAAATCCGCGAAATTCTCGAAACCGCCGCTCGACCGCCTCAGCGCGTCAAGCTGGGTTCCTTGCTGGCGTCCATCGCCCGCGAGGCCGGCGGCCTGACGGATGAAGAGCACGCCGTATTTGACAGTGTGCGCGACAAGACGCCGGCCGAACCGATGAGATTTGAATGATTGTCATCGACACCAACATGATTTCCGAGATGTGGAAAGTCGAGCCACACCCCGACGCGCTGACGTGGTTCGATGCACAGGCCATTGAAACGCTTTACCTATCTGCCATCACTGTCGCCGAGTTGCGCTATGGCCTTGCGGCGATGCCAGAGGGGAAGCGCCGCACGATTTATCAGCAACGACTGGAGCACGAGGTTTTGCCGGCCTTCGCTGGCCGCGTCCTGGCCTTCGACCTGGCCACGACCAAGCACTACGCCGATCTGATGGCACAAGCGCGGACGTCTGGTAAGGCTATCGCCAATGCTGACGGCTACATCGCGGCTACTGCTGCGGCCCATGGCTTTATTGTGGCGACCCGCGATACCAGCCCGTTTCGAGCCGCGGGACTGGAGGTCATCGATCCCTGGGCGACTTCTGTATAATGCCGGCGCTTCGCCTGGTCGGAGCCGCCAGATCCTGTGTGGGTAAACCCGTGATTTCAGTGACTTATCCACGCTGAAATTGACTTGCGCGTAGATAGTGGATTTCTTAACGGAAAACGAAATTTTCCACAGTACCGGACGCTGAAACTGTCTTGAACGGTCGGAACAAGAGCATCGCAAAACAGTACGCTAAGGTCGAACGGACCGTGAACCCGCAAAATGGTGGTCGGCCCCGCCGAGTGCGAGGCAGTAGACCTTCACGTCCATTTCCGCGAGGGCTTTGACGGTACTGCTTACATCGATAGCATCACAACCAGGGCGGTCGAGCTTGGTGACGATGAGGATGTCTCCGGACTCCAGCGTATCCAACAACCGGGAAGAGCCGCGACGTTGCGCGATGGCGGTGCTGCCGGAAATCTTTCAGTGACGACCCGGCGCGGCTCGACTTGAAAGCCGGCGGCTTCGATTTCCTGGATCTGTTTTTCCGTGATTTGGCCGGTTGTTGAGACGCGGACATAGCCAGAGGTGCACGGTATAGGCTCACTTAGTCCGAATAGGCTGTCCGATAAAACAGCCCCTCTGTTCGAAATCATGTCAAGATAATGTGTGGACATGCTGTTTAAACCAACCCTAGTAATCTCTTTCATGGACGCATCCTCCACAATGGTGCTCAACGCTTCCATTCTGCCACATTAAGGCCGTCGGAGGGGCGTCCATCCCATCACAACCTTCTGCGGCGCATGGCCCGTGAACAGGGCTGTTCATCGTCAAATGCCCAGCGGATTCATCGCGTAACAAACTTCCCGGCCGAGATGGCCGGGTATTAATTGCTTGGAAGTATTACTCGTGCGAATAAGGAATTTGGCACCCAAATATCATCAGTGCTTTGATTGCCCGTCCAGATTTTTGACGATTGCCCCTCCTCAACGGCAGTATCGCCCATTGATCTTGGAGAGAAGCGAATTGGCGCGCCGTTGACCCCAGAAATAAAGTTGGAAGCGCAGCTGGTTGGGATCATGTCAGGCCATTCCCGTGCGCCATGAAGTCGGCGGAGGATACGAACGGCCGATTGTGTTATAGCGTAAGCCACGGGGTACCGTTTATAACCAGTTCCCGCGTCCCGGCAATTCTGCTAACCCAACCACTCGCCGGAAAATCAATTGCGCTACGAGCAGCCGCGACTATCCGATCGTCGACCATGATTGCAGATGAGGGATTCTCCGCCTCAATGAAAGTGAAGATGGCGTCTCGATCTGACAACGCAAACGCGGACCAGGTGAGCTTCACGACTTGAGCGCCGCTGATTTAAGACATGCTACCGCCCGTCGTCTTTCGAAATGAGCTGTCGCTTTTCTAATAAATCTCGTTCCTGTCGTAGAAGCTCGTTTTCTTTACGAAGCCGGGCAAGCTCCTGGCTCATGCCTTCATGCGGAGCGGAGAGTAAATCTTACTCAGCAAAATTACGACGCCAGCGGTCAAGTGTTAATTTGCCAATGCCAAGGTCCTCGGCAACCGATGAAATGCCTCGACCACTCGTCGTTAAAATCCGAACGGCTTCGCGTTTGAATTCTCCTGTAAATTCTCGCTGCTTCAATTCTAAGGCTTCTGTCAGACTTGTCTGACAGAAGCCCTCCACTTTTGAAGGGGAAGTCCAATCGCCAAAGCACTCTGAAAGTGGAGAACCGCGAAATAGAAACCATCAGGCTGGTAAACGCTGGCGTACCAGTGTCGTCCAGTAAGAAGAGCCCCAAGCTATAACGTCATCATTAAAGTCATACTTGGGATGATGCAGATTGGCACTGGGGCCATTACCAATGTTGATCATCGCGCCCGGCACTTCATTGAGCATGAATGCAAAGTCTTCACCACCAAGAGTTGCCGGCATGTCACGCGTCACGCGTTCTGCACCTGCTACGGCTTCAGCTGCAAGAGCTGCCAGCTCAGTTTCATGCTCGTGGTTGACCGTCACAGGATAATTACGCTGATAATCGAGTGTGGCCTTTGCCCCAAAAGCATCCGCTATACCCTGCACAGCACGAGTTAGACGCTCTTCGACATGATCCCGTACTTCTTCACGCAAGGTGCGCACAGTTCCGGTTAGCTTGATCGACTGCGGAATAACGTTGAAAGCATCACCGCCATGTATGGTGGTGATCGAGATAACAGCAGAATCCAACGGATCGATTGTTCGGGCAGTCAGCGTTTGAATGGCCTGAATAAGCGCAGCCGTCACTGGAATTGGATCAATCGTATGATGCGGCGATGCGGCGTGACCGCCCACACCGTCGATTACGATGTCGATCACATCCACCGATCCCATGATTGGGCCTGAGTTAATCGTGAAGTTGCCAACTTCAAGATTGGGACGGTTGTGCATGCCGTAAACTTCATTAACGGGCCAGCGTTTGAAAAGACCGTCATCGATCATGGCTTTTGCACCCGCGCCACCTTCTTCGGCAGGCTGGAAAATGACAATGACGGTGCCATCAAAGGCGCGGCTTTGAGCCAGTTCGCGTGCTGCGCCCAGAAGCATGGTGGTGTGACCATCATGGCCGCAGGCGTGCATTTTCCCCGGAACCTTCGATGACCATTCCGCACCGGTCTCTTCAAAAATCGGCAGCGCATCCATATCAGCACGCAGAGCGACAGCGCGACCAGATTTGTTGGTCTGTCCACGAATGACACCGACGACACCTGTGCGGCCAATCCCGGTTACCACTTCGTCAAGGCCAGCCGCACGCAATGCGTCTGCCACTTTTTCTGCAGTCCGATTTACATCATAAAGCAGTTCCGGATTTTCATGCAGATCACGGCGGAAGGCAATCAGATCGTCAAGCTGGTTCGAGGTCCAGTTTTCAACCGGCATATCAGGTTCCCTGTTGGTTGGTATCAAGGCTATAACGGAAATCGCAATGGCTTGCGCCCTTCATGATGGTCTGTGTGCGCTCCAGCTTCATTTCTGGATTATAGCCGATGCAGAAATCGCCATCACGATTGCAGGACAGCAGGTGGCCAATCTCACCCAATCCCATAGCGCGATACATTTCCGAATAGCGGCAACGTTTCACATTGAAATCGAAATGATCCTTCCCCTGAGACAACACTTCAATTTCCAGCGCATTATCCTTGGTCCAGAGTGGGAGAATATCGGCAAAGTCCTGAAGATCAGGCGTCCGGCCAAGTTCTTCGGCGAAGTTTTTCCCTTGTTCGATTGCTGAACGGGTCACAGCTTCGCCGATTGCTGCCTGAGCTTCTTCCTCGCCCGAACGCTCGCGAAGAACCTCATAGACATTTTTCAGAACGAGTGCCTCGATACGGCGACGTTCAAGAATTGGCATTTGATTCATGGATCTACCTTTCACATGAATGTTGAATAGTCAGCTCAGAGATTGGGCTCTTTGAGATCTTTGCGGCGCAACCATGCGAGATAGAACGGTGCGATCTTCCTTGCAATTTTATGGAAAGGTAGCGGTTCCGGCTCCGAAACTGGCAATGCAAGTTCCTGAACCGGCTCGCCATCCAGTGCGCGTGCTATCTCGCGTCCAAGTGCTGTGCCGAGTGCCACACCCCGGCCATTGCAGCCGATCCATGCCCAGCCATCCGTGCCGAGTTGGTGAACACGCGGAAAGCGGTCCCACGTCATACCGATATAGCCGCTCCAGACGTGGGTCATTTCTGGCTCGCCAAGCGCCGGGAAAGCCTCTGCAAGATTGCGTGCAGCCTTATGCTTCACACGTTCTGCAACATTGTAATCGCCCATCACCACACCGCCGGTAATCAGACGATTGCGTGCGTCATAACGGAAAAAGCGCAGATCCCCACGCGTGTCGGAGACCGCCTGGCGACCGGGAAGGATCGTCGCGCGGAGGTTGTCGCTGACCGGCGTTGTCGCCATCTGCCATGAGAGAACAGGTACGATAGTGCGCGCCAGACGTGGCGCAAGCTTTTCGCGCAACTCGCCCGTATAGGTGTTGGTCGCAAGCAGAAAACCTTTTGCACGGACCGTTGCATTATCGGTACGCACTTCCCAATGATCGCCCTTGCGCTCATAGGAAGTAACAGGGCTTTGTTCATGAATAACTGCGCCATGGCGTTCAGCGGCGGCTGCCAATCCACGGGCAAGGGCCAGCGGATTGATATGGCCACCAGTCGGATTGAACATGCCGCCATACCAGAAATCGCTGCCTAGAAGCTTGGCGGTCGCCGCGCTATCGAGATATTCAGCCGGAAAACCAAAACGTTTCCACGCTTCAACACGCGCTTTTGAAAGCTGGACCCGTCCTGGTGAGTGCGCAGGCTGGAACCAGCCGGTTTGCTCTGCTTCTGCCTCAATGTTTTCCTCACGCACGATGCAAAACAGAATATCCGCACTGTTACCGATCAGCTTTGCAAAACGTTCACCCGACGTTCCGTAACGTTTGGCGATTGCATCAGGTTCAGCAGCGGTCATGGTCGGAATAACCTGACCATTGTTGCGCCCGGACGCTCCCCAGCCCACTGCTTTGCCTTCAAGCAAAAGCACACGCTTGCCACGCCTGGCAAGGTGTAGTGCTGCCGAAAGGCCGGTGAAACCACCGCCCACGATAACGACATCTGCCTCAGTATCGCTGCTTAGGGAAAATGCGGGCTTACGGGCCGGGGCTGTTGCAGCCCAGATAGATGGCGGGAACTGGATATTTTCCATAATGTCTGGCGCTTTCATTCTGCGCTGTTGGAGCGAGGAGGCGTCCAATTCTTGCCAGGAATAGAGGCAAGCAGGCGCTGCGTATATTCATGCTGCGGATTGGCGAAGACTTCAGCAGTTGGCCCGGCTTCAGCGATTTCGCCCTTCGACATAACTATGATGCGGTCGCAGAGCTGGGCGGCAACACGCAGATCATGCGTTACAAACAACAATGAAAGGTTCAGCCTTTCACGCAGATCAGCCAGCAAGCGCAGAACCTGTGCTTGAACCGAGACATCAAGTGCGGAAACCGGTTCATCTGCCACGATAATGCGAGGCTCAAGTGCCAGTGCACGCGCAATGCCGATGCGCTGACGCTGACCGCCCGAAAACTCATGCGGAAAGCGATCAGCGGCGGCAGGCGAAAGCTCGACCAGTTCGAGCAGTTCACGCGCCTTCGCATGCGCCTGCTTTTTTGGCATACCATGGACAATTGGTCCCTGTGCAATCAGGTCAACGACGCGGCGGCGGGGGTTGAGTGACGCCATCGGATCCTGAAAGACCATTTGAATATCTTTGCGCATGGCGCGAACTTCACGTGCGCTTACGCTCAGAAAATCACGGCCATTCACATCGACTTTGCCGCTGTCAGCTGCAAGAAGTCGTGTCACGATCCGCGAAACTGTGGTTTTCCCCGATCCGCTTTCGCCAACCACGCCCAGCGTCTCACCCTGCCTCAGTTCAAACGACAAGTCTTTGACGGCAGGCACAGCGCTGCGCTTGCCGCTGAACAAACCACCTTGCGCCTTGAAAGTCTTGCGCAGGTCGCTGGCTTTCAGAATGACAGGCTGGCTATTGACTGATTGCTTCACCTCTGGTGGCGTCAGCGCTGGAACCGATGCGATTAGCGCCTGAGTGTAGGGATGCTGCGGGTTGTTGAGGACTTCCTGGGCAGGTCCCTCTTCGACCAGCTGACCAAGACGAAGCACTGCAACACGATCCGCTATTTCCGCCACCACGCCAAAGTCGTGGGTGATGAATAAAATGCCGGTATTGTGTTCGCGTTGAAGATCCCGGATCAGCTTCAGAATTTGCGCTTGTGTGGTTACATCGAGGGCAGTTGTCGGTTCATCGGCAATGATGAGGCGCGGTTTCAGGATAAGCGCCATGGCGATCATGACACGCTGGCGCTGACCACCGGAAATCTGATGCGGATAGGCACTATATGCTGACATCGGATCAGGAATTTTGACTTCACCCAACATGTCGAGCACAGCCACACGACGCTCCTTGCGGCTGAGCTTCGTATGTAGACGTAGCACCTCATCAATCTGCCATCCCACGGTCTTTTGTGGGTTGAGTGCAGTCATTGGCTCTTGAAAAATCATGCCGATGCGGTCGCCGCGCAGCTTTTTCATGGCGCCTTCGGTCAGCGAATAAAGCTCCGTGCCTTCGAGCCTGATTGAGCCATGGGTGACCCGCACATGTGGCTCTGGCAAAAGCCGCATGATCGCGCCTGCCGACAGGGATTTACCCGAGCCGCTTTCCCCAACAAGGCAGAGGATTTCGCCCGGACTGATGGTCAACGTCAGATCCTGCAATGCGAAGGGACGATCCGCGCCCTCAGGCAAAGCGATTTGCAGGTTCTGAATTTCTAGAACAGGAGCCGCAGTCATTTCTTCTTCTGCCTTGGGTTGAGCGCGTCATTAAGCCCTTCGCCAAGCAGGCTGAAAGAAAGCACGGTGAGCAGGATGGCAATGCCAGGAACAACCGAGCAGAACCAGTCGGTTCGCAGCACTGCGCGACCCTGACCTATCATATTGCCCCAGCTCGCGTAATTGGGATCGCCGAGGCTGAGAAATGCCAGTGCACTTTCCATGAGAATGGAAGTTGCCATGACCACCGACGCAAAGACGACGACCGGCGGCAAGGCATTGGGAAGGATTTCGCGGAAGATGATCGACAGATTACCGACACCGAGATTACGAGCTGCATCGACAAACTCACGATTGCGCAGAGCCATGAATTCCGCACGAACCATTCGCGCAGGCGCGGTCCACGAAACAATGCCGATGCAAATGATGATATTTTCGATCGATGATCCGAAAATTGCCACCAGTGTCAGCAGAAGCACAAAGCTAGGCACGGTCTGGAACGCTTCAGTCACCCGCATGAGTGCGTCATCAACCCAGCCGCCATAATAACCGGCAACTGCGCCAATAATGACGCCGATGACAATCGAAATCATGGTAGCAACAACGCCAATCAGCAACGAAATGCGTGCGCCGTGAAATATGCCCGCCATAATATCGCGCCCAAGCTGATCGGTTCCCAGCGGCGTTGCGGCATTAACGAATGGCCATGTAAGCGGATCGCCCACGCGACGCAGAGGATCGCCGGGCGTGATGACCCCGGCTAAAATTGCGATCATCACCACTGCAATAAACAGAACAAGCCCCAACACAGCAGCACGGTTACGACTAAAACGCTGCCACAAAATGCGGGCACGCGAGGCTTGGGGGCGAGGAAGAGTAAGGTCTTGAGACGTCATGACAGTTCGATCCTGGAATCAAGCCGCGCATAGATAAGATCGGTGATGAAATTCACGATCACCACGAGCACTGAGCATAGGAAGATGATCCCCATCAACGTGTTGAGATCGCGCTTTATCACAGAAGTGTAAGCCAACTGGCCAAGGCCGGGCAGCGAGAAAATCGTTTCGATCACCACTGAACCACCAAGCACAGTCGAGAATTGAAGTCCGAGCAGCGTTACGACCGGCAGAAAGGCGTTGCGCATGATGTGATGAAACATCACTCGTGCGTTGCTCGCACCTTTGGCGCGAGCGGTACGAACATAATCGAGGCTTTCGACTTCGAGGACACTGGTGCGCATCAGCCGCATATAGAAAGCAACGTAAATCAGCGACAGTGCCGTTGTCGGCATGACGAGATGCACGGTTATATCCCAGACATTCTTCCAGCCCGTGTAAAAACCTGCGATGGTTTTGTAACCACCAACTGGAAGCCAGCCAAGCTTCACCGAGAATACAAACATCAGAATAAGGCTGAGGAAAAAGCTCGGCATTGCGTAACAGATCAGGCCGAGCGTCGAGATGGCATTATCTGTAAACGAGTACGCACGTCTTGCCGCGAAGGCGCCGAGTGCTATGCCAAAAATAAAGGCTATCGAAAGCGACGAAACCATCAGCAGCAGCGTCGGCACCAGACGGGATATTAAAACATCTCGTACCGGCAGTTCATAAACATAGGACCAGCCGAAGTCGAACTGGGCCAGCTTTGTCATGTAAATCCAAAGTTGAACCCATACAGACTGGTCAAGACCATAGTCGGCACGCAGACTTGCAACAAATTGCGGGTCAGCCCCTCCCATATCGCCCACCAATGCGTCAACCGTGTCACCGGGGGCAAGTTTGATAAGGAGAAACGAGCCAATCATGATGAGGAGAATGACCGGTATCGCCTGCAAGATACGGCGCAGCGCAAAAGTCAGGATTGGAGGCAGGGGCATTGAGAATTATCCTGCAGATATTCAGACGCAGTTTCTGCTGTCGGGAAGAAAAAAGCTGTTGCCGGAAACCGGCAACAGCCTGATTAAGACTATTGATCGATCCAGAGATCGTACCAGCTTGAAGAATCCCAGCGCGGTGTATTGTGATGGTTCTTCAACACCTTGCTGGTCACACCAACAAACGGATGTTCGATTGCGAAGATAACGGGAAGGTCCTTCATCTCCAGCTTCTGAATCTGATGATAAAGGTCAGCACGCTTTGCCGGATCCAGCTCGGAAGCGGCCTGATCGATCAGCTGATCCATTTCATCCGATTTGTAATCGAACTGGTTCGACCATGCCGTACCGACAGGCGCGCCTGAGCGCAGCCAGACGGTGGTGGAGACGGCCGGATCCGAACGGAACTGGTGCCAGCCACTTGCTGTATCGAAATCATGGTCACGATAAACACCATTGAGGAAGCCCGGCGCATCATTCGTCAGGATTTCCACGTCGATGCCAACTTCCTTCATGGCTTGCGCATAATATTCGGCCCAGAGCTGCGTATATTCGCCCCATGGCGCAGGACGGTGACGGAGCTTGAAGCGGATGCCATCAGGGCCTGCCGGAAAGCCAGCTTCATCAAGCAGCTGTTTTGCCTTTTCGACGTCGTACGCATAGGTCTGAACATCGTCAGTGTAATTTGCGCCACCTGAGCTTGGAATTGGGCCTCGACCTGGCTTGGCATAGCCGCGCATGATGGTCCTGATCGCAAAATCAATATCGAGGGCGTGATAAATGGCCTGACGCACTTTCAGATTGGCGAGGATCGGATTGCGCAGATTGAATTCAACGGTCGAATGGGCAACGTTGTTTTCAAAGCCCTTCGTTCCAGTGTCGAAACGGCCATCTTTCTGAAGACGCTCAGTATCCGACATGGAAATGCCGTTAAAGCCAGTTTCCATCATCTCGCCTGCTTCAAGCGCTGCCGCAGCGGCTGCCTTATCGGGCATGAAACGCCATACAACACGATCGAGATAAGGGTATTCCTTGCCGCGCCAGTAATCATCATTGCGTTGTGCAATGATATGCTGGCCGCGCTCATATTCTACGAACTTGAATGGGCCCGTTCCGACAGGTGCAGAATTATATTTATTCTTGAGAATATCCGTGCCTTCATAAAGATGCTTGGGCACCGGATGGCCGAGATCTGGCATTGCTGCAACCAGCAGTTCCAGCGGCATCGGCTTTGAATAGTTGAAAACTGCCGTGTGAGGATCGGTGCAATCGACGGATTCCAGATTGGCCTGAAGCGTCGTTGAATAGTTGAGCAGTTTTTTCCAAAGATTCATCGCGCTGAAGGAAACGTCCTCGCAGGTGAACGGCTGACCATCATGCCAACGCACATTCTCGCGCAGCTTGAACGTGATGGCCTTACCATCTTCTGAAGACGACCAGCTCGTGGCCAATACGGGCACGTAACCCTCATAGGTCCGGTCAATCAACGGCTCCATAATACGACCCGTGATCTGATAAACCCCCGTAGAGGCACGAAGCGCTGGATTGAGAACACCCTGTTCAGTGTTCATATGGACAATGACCGTGCCGCCACGCTTCACATCTTCGGCATGGGAGGATGCCGTTGCAAGCGAAAAGGCAACGAGAAACAGGCCAAGGCCGGCTTTTCTGATATGCATTCTGTGTTCCCCTGAAGAACTTTGAGGAGGGCTTTTCCAGCCTCTTTTCCCCCACGTCCCATTATTGTTCAAGCCCCTGAAATTGTTCAGCAAAGCTCTTTTCTTGCTATAATATTGCCTGCAAGCATTCTTATGCTAGAATCTCTATTATCTTTGTCAATATAAACTATTATTCTTCTTCAATTTGGTAAAATATACCGCAATTTCTGCGTTAATAAGTGTCGATTTTCTGCAATCGAGCTTGTCTGTTATCCGTTTTCCCGCAACTGTGACAAGGCCACGTCCCTTACGCCACCATCCTCGCCTGTCACCAGCACACTCTAGTCCGAGCAAGACCAGCCTTGGGTTTCCCGATAAGGTCTTCATCCAAGCATAACAAAGGAATATCGCATGTCGCATCCCGTCAACGGAGTTGACCACGTCTTTCTTCTTGTCAACGATCTGGAGAAAAGTGCCGAGCAATATCGCCGTTTTGGCTTTACTCTTAGTCCACGCGGCCTGCACAGCAAAGAAAAGGGTACCGGGAATTATACGATCATGTTCCCGGATGATTATTTTGAGCTTCTTGGCATCGTTTCTGAAACCGACGGAAATCTAAATCAGCGCGAAAAACTTGCAGCACAAGGCGAAGGTCTGCACGCGATTGCCTGTCGTATAGCCAGTGCGAGTGACGCAAAGAAGGAACTGACTGAACTGGGCCTGAAGACAGGAGACGTAGGAGCGTTTTCACGCCCTGTCGAACTGCCAGGCGGCGGTGAGGGTGTCGCCGCGTTCGAAACGGTTTCTTTCGCTGATAGCGGTGTGCCCCAGGGCATGGTCTTCATGTGCCAGCACAAAACGCACGAAACGGTCTGGCTGCCGGAATTGATAAAACATGCGAATGGCGCGAATGGGCTTGCAGCAATCATTGCAATCTCGGACCAGCCTGAAGCAACAGCTGAGGGCTTCGCTCGCCTATTTTCCGCTGGCACTGCAAACCAGGAGGATGGGCACTGGCAGGTTTATACCGGCCCGCGCTCTGCTGCGATCATTGTTTATGACCGCGAAGCGGCCGAGAGCATTTACGGAAAAGCTGTTGTGAATTCAACGCCACAAGGAGCATTTGCATCACTACGCGTTCAGGTCACAGCACTTTCCAAAACGCGTGCAGCGCTCGATGGGAACAACATTACCTATACGACAACAAGCAACGGAATAATCATCGCACCTGTCGACGCAAGCGGGACAATTCTCGAGTTTTCCGAAGCCTGAAGGCTAAACCGCCCTACCCTTTTGCAACAAGAGTTCGACAAGAAATCTTGTCGAACTCATTCACATGATCCACAAACAACAAGGCATCATTTCGGCTGCAAAAGCACTCTCTATCAAACAACAGTTCTGTGTATCGAAACGCACCTTCCGGCAGCGCTTGAAGCTTAAGCCTTTCTACGTGCCAACTGAAAATTTCGTGCATAAGAACCCGGTTATGCGTCTCCGCCAGACGTCAGCGCCCAAGCCAAGCTAATAATACGATTAAAATATACACACCAATTCGTTTATACGCTTAAACGCATAAAATCGTTTTATGCGCAATAGCGTATAAGGCCGCTATATACGGCGTAGCGTATATTGACGATAAATACGCTTTCGCGTATATTCATGCTCAGAGAGGTCGCATGAATAACATTGTCCGAACACCACCCCACATCGGGGCTGCGATAAGAAGGCAGCGCAAATTGAAGGGGCTCACGCAAACCCAGCTCGGAGAAAAAACCAAACTCCGGCAGGCTACGATTTCGCAGCTGGAGAACGGCGAAGGTGGCGTCCAACTCAACACGCTGACCGACGTTCTCGCTGCCCTGAATCTGGAGCTGGTCATACAGGAACGGTCAACGTCTGCGCATGACATTGAGGATCTCTTCTAGATGGCACGTACCAAGAGAAATCCACCTCTGCGGGTACTGCTCAACGGAAGAGACGTCGGCATGCTTGCACGCGCTTCCAGCGGCGCGATTGATTTTCAGTATGCGCAGGAGTGGCTTGAATGGGACAATGCTATACCGGTGTCGCTATCGCTCCCTTTGCGAGAAGACCGCTATATTGGTGCGCCGGTACTCGCCGTGCTCGAGAACCTTCTGCCAGACAACAAGGCAATACGGGACAGAGTGGCGGCAAAGGTGCAGGCGAGCGGCACAGATGCTTACAGCCTGCTGAGCAAGATTGGCGCTGACTGTGTCGGTGCCCTCCAGTTCCTGCCAGACAATGCCGACGTAGGAAAGACTGGCACGATCGAAGGTCGCCCCATCAGCGATAAAGAAATCGCCGAAAAGATTGCCGACCTCAAATCATCCCCCCTCGGCATGGATGAGAATGACGATTTCCGCATTTCCATAGCCGGAGCCCAGGAAAAGACCGCACTGCTCTATCATGAGGGCAAGTGGCAAGTTCCGCTCGGAACAACGCCAACGACGCATATCATCAAACCGCAGATTGGGCAGATTCCGAACGGTATCGATCTCAGCAACAGCGTCGAGAACGAATATCTCTGCATGAAGCTTTGCAAGGCATTTGGGCTTGATGTCGCCAATGTTGAAATAGTCGATTTTGCGGGCACTAAGGCTCTTGCTGTGGAACGCTTCGACCGCATCTGGACGCGCGATGGCCGTCTACTACGCCGTCCACAAGAAGATATGTGCCAGGCGCTATCAGTACCGCCTAACCTCAAATACCAAGCTGATGGCGGTCCTGATAATCAGGCCATCATGCAACTGCTCAAGGGAAGCGACAAACCACAAGATGATCAGCTTGCCTATTTGAAGGCGCAGCTCATCTTCTGGTTACTCGGTGCCACCGATGGCCACGCGAAAAATTTCAGCGTCTTTCTAACGCCGGGAATGCGATACACGCTGACACCGCTCTATGACATCCTCACCGCGCAGCCGAGCATTGATTCAAATCAGGTCAGCACCAAGAAATTCAAGCTGGCAATGTCGGTGGGTGACAACAACCACTACAAGATCAGTGACATCACCCCGCGCCATTTCATACAGACTGCGGATCGCTGTAAATTCGATCAGTCGAAGCTGATTGCTGAACTAGAACAGCTTCTGGCGCTCGGGGAGAAAACTGCCCAATCAACAATAAGCGGACTTGCTCATAAGCTGCCAGATCAACTGACAGACAGCGTCCTGGCGTGCATCGTGGCAAGAATCCGAAGCATCTCGTTGTGGCCACAAAATCAGGGCAAATCGGACACTCAAAGCTAAATCGCTGGCGCTAATATAGAGGTGTTGGTTTCCACGCAGAACTGAGCCGGTTAGGCAGATAATTTCCATTAAGAACTGAGCCATGTGAACCTTCCCCCAAACGCGGTGAGCAACGGGGGCAAGGGAGTGATCCACATGGGACTGTTAAACATCATCCGTCGGACGGCGCTGCGAGAGAAGCAGTCGATCCGTGAGATCAGCCGACGCACCGGGCTGTCGCGCAACACGATCACAAAGTATTTGAACGCAGGTACAATCGAGCCGACGTTTACGGTAACAAGGAAGAATACGCGCTGAAGCTGTATGAACACCTGGCCGAGATGCGAACAAAGCGCGGCCCACGCGGCACCAGACGAGTGTGGGATTTCAACACATCACCCAGATTAGCCTCGGCTACGACAGCATAGATGAGAACGCTATCCAATAACTCGGCTGATTGCCGCAGGGCTCATGAGCGTTACGACTTAGTGCCTCCGTGGGCTCCACTCCAGAGCTGTAATGCGTGGCTGTGCAACGTTCAGTGGCTTCCAGAACTGCCCTGTCGTCAACCGATAGATTCATGAATAGCCCTCATCTCCCCTTCCGGGCGGATCAACGACTCCATTGTTCGCAGAGGCTTCAATTGCTGGTCGAGCGCCCGCCGAGCGAGCACGTTTAGATTTCGCTTCTTTGAATTCATAGTTTTAAATCTCCTATCCCTTTATAGCATATAAGTTCTGACGCACGAGTTGTGCTGACCTAAAGATTTTAACTATTTAAGGTTTCAGAATGGCCACATTTCGTAGGAGTCACGGACCAGTCATGAAGAATGATATCAAATGAGGGTCGCAGCGGTCTATGCAACGACAGAAACACTGCGCTCCCACATTCGTCGGCGCCCCATCCTGGATTTCCCGCATTATCGGAATTTATGCCAGTATCGCTTCCGCCATTCAGCATCGATGACACAAAGTCGGTCGGGAGAAATCGCCAATAATTCGGAGAACTCTTGATCTGGCTTATCCAAAAAGTCAGATCTTGCCACTTCATCTATGCAGAATGTGCATTGATCATACGATAGTTGGCATTGGTCATTCTCAGTTATCCAAGGTTATGAATTTCCTCACATGAGAGGTGTGCTGCCGGGAGGATGAAGGCAGTAGCTCTCCATTCTTGGGAGGAAATAATGAGAGGACTGTTCAGTCAACTCTACATTCAGGTTTTGATCGGCATTGTTATCGGCTGCCTCATAGGCTTCTTCTGGCCTGACACAGCCACCTCTTTGCAACCATTTGCGACTGGTTTCATCAAACTCATCAAGATGCTGCTCGCCCCGATTATTTTCGGAACGGTGGTCCTTGGTATCGCAAAAATGGGCAATGTTCACGAAGTGGGGCGCATTGGAACTGTTGCGCTCATCTATTTCGAGATCGCATCGACCATTGCTCTGGTGCTTGGCCTGATTGTCGTCAATCTGATGCAGCCGGGAGCGGGTATGAATATTGATGCCAGTCAGATCGATGCATCATCGATTGCAGGCTATCAGAAGAGTGCAGCCGAACATGGCGGCGTCATTGATTTCTTTTTGGATATCATTCCGCAAACCATTGTCGGCGCTTTCGCTTCCGGCGCAATGTTGCAAGTCATTCTGATCGCACTTCTGTTCGGTATTGCCCTGGTACAGATCGGCGAGCGCGCGAAGCCTTTTGTCGATGTGATCGACGTGTCGCTGCAGGCACTTTTCCGTATCGTTGGAATGGTTATGAAGCTGGCGCCATTGGGCGCTGGCGCTGGCGTTGCCTACACGATTGGCAAGCACGGTATCGGAACAATCTGGTCTCTCGGCCACCTGATGCTCGCGGTCTATCTGACATCGATTCTTTTCGTGGTTCTCGTCCTAGGCACCGTCGCGCGCTGGACGGGCTTTCCACTTCTTCAGTTCTTCCGATATTTCAAGGATGAGATTTTCATCACATTGGCGACCTGCTCAACAGAGGCGGTCCTGCCACGCATGATGACCAAGCTTGAACGTCTTGGCGTCAGCAAGCCAGTCGTCGGACTGGTGCTGCCAACTGGCTACGCTTTCAATGCTGATGGCACCTGTATCTATCTGACAATGGCTGCAATCTTTATCGCGCAGGCCACCAATACCGATCTTAGCCTCTGGGGGCAGTTAGGTATTCTCGGCGTCCTGTTGCTCACTTCCAAAGGATCAGCAGGCGTGGCCGGTGCAGGCTTTGTCACGCTCGCCGCAACCCTTTCCACCTTCCACACCGTACCTGTAGCCGGGCTGGTCCTGCTTCTTGGTGTTGATCGTTTCATGAACGAAGCACGCGCTGTCGTGAACCTGATCGGAAATGGCGTTGCAACGATTGCAGTCGCCAAATGGGAAGGTGAACTCGACATGGATACCGTACGCCAGGTCATCGCCGAACAGAAAGGCCAGACGCCACGGAAAATAACCGCTCAGGCACTGCCGGAAGCCACTCATCAGCACGCTTAGCATAAAGAATTCAGCAGAATAGGAGATAGATATCATGCGCATCATCGAAGTCCGTGAAGTGACCAAACCGATCTCTTCGCCGATCCGTAACGCGTATATCGACTTCAGCAAAATGACGGCGAGCCTCGTGGCAGTCGTTACTGATGTCGTCCGTGATGGCCGCCGGGTCGTGGGTTATGGTTTTAACTCAAATGGTCGCTACGGACAGGGCGGGCTCATTCGTGAACGGTTCCGGGATCGTATTCTGCAGGCAGACCCTGAAAGCCTGGTCAACGAAGCCGGTGATAATCTCGACCCACACAAGATCTGGGGGGCTATGATGGCCAATGAAAAGCCAGGCGGCCATGGCGAACGCTCGGTTGCAGTCGGTACAATCGACATGGCTGTTTGGGATGCGGTTGCAAAAATTGCTGGAAAGCCCCTTTTTCGCCTGCTCGCAGAAACCAAGGGTGTTGAGGCTAACCCGCGCGTGTTCGTTTATGCGGCTGGCGGATATTACTATCCGGGCAAAGACGATTCCGCTCTGCGCAAGGAAATGCGCAGCTATCTCGACCGTGGCTATAATGTCGTCAAAATGAAAATTGGCGGCGCGTCCATTGACGAAGACAAGCGCCGTATCGAAGCTGTTCTCGAAGAAATCGGATCAGAAGCCCGGCTGGCTGTTGATGCCAATGGTCGTTTCGATCTTGAAACCGGCATAGCCTATGCAAAGATGCTGCGTGATTATCCGCTGTTCTGGTACGAAGAAGTTGGCGATCCACTCGATTACCAGCTTCAGGCCGCACTCTCCGAATTCTATCCCGGTGCGATGGCAACTGGCGAAAATCTGTTCTCCCATCAGGATGCGCGGAACCTGATCCGGTACGGTGGTATGCGCCCGGATCGGGACTGGCTACAATTTGATTGCGCACTCTCTTATGGCCTTGTCGAATATCTTCGGACGCTTGACGTGCTCGACCAGCTGGGCTGGTCTCCTTCGCGCTGCATCCCTCATGGTGGCCATCAGATGTCGCTGAACATTGCAGCTGGACTCGGGCTGGGCGGCAATGAGAGCTATCCAGACCTCTTCCAGCCTTATGGCGGTTTCCCGGATGGTGTGAAAGTCGAAGACGGCCACATCGTCATGCCTGACCTTCCAGGCATCGGCTTTGAAGGAAAATCGGACCTGATCAAGGTCATGCGAGAACTTGCGGAATAAGGTTGCATGGCGGGGTTTCACCCCGCCATTTTTCGTTTAGCGTTCTCGAACACTCACGGGAGCCTGTTTCCTACAGGGAGAGTTGGAGAACACAATTTTACAGTTAAATGGAGGAGGAACTGCACATGATGCGTTATGTAAAACGGAAGGCCGTGCTGCTCACAGCAATTCTTTTGATAATTTTTCAAGCGTCAAATCAGGTCATGGCTGAGAACTATCCAAAGCCGGAAGAACACGATTACACGATCACAAATTTTCGGTTCCATGATGGCAGCACCATGGATCTGAAAACGCACTATCTGACCATTGGCAACCCTGATGGCCAACCTGTATTGATTTTGCATGGGACCAATGAATCAGCCAGGAAAATGCTGAACAAGGGATTTGCAGAGGCGCTTTTTGGTCCTGGACAACCAATTGATGCCCAAAAATACTTTCTGATATTGCCAGACTCTATCGGTGCGGGAGGCTCGCAAAAGCCTTCCGATGGGTTGCGCATCAAATTTCCGCATTACAATTATGACGACATGGTTGAAGCGCAATATCGACTGGTCAAGGAAGGGCTTGGGATTGATCACCTGCGTCTCATTCTGGGCCATTCAATGGGCGGGATGCATGTCTGGAACTGGGGTATCCGCTATCCGGATTTTGCGGATGCACTGGTTCCCATGGCGTCGCTACCTGCGCCGATGGCCGGACGTAACTGTATGATGCGCAGGATGCTGATTGATGCGATCACCAAAGATCCAGCCTGGCAAAGCGGCAATTACCAAAAGCAGCCGGAAAATCTCCGCATCGCTTCTGTCTGGTATGATCTTGCAACGAATGGCGGAAATACACGTCTCTGGCAAGCAGCCCCCACAAATGCGGAGGCCAACACCCTTGTGGACGCAAAGCTGTCCGAGGCAAAAATCGTGGACGCAAATGACACACTCTATCAGTGGAGCGCTTCAGGGGATTTCGATCCATCAAAGGATCTTGAGAAAATCACTGCATATCTGTTTGCGATCAACGCAGCTGATGATGAGCGCAATCCGGAAGAGCTCGGCCTTCTGCAAGCCGCCGTTGATCGGATGCCACATGGCAGCTACCTTATAATTCCTGCGAGCAGTAAGACACGGGGTCATGCGACAACCAGCAATGTGGCGGAACTTTACGCAGAGAAGCTCAGCGAGTTTATGAGCTACGTTCCGACAAAATAGCGTTATATGGTTAGTCCACAATGTTGGAGCATTGTGGACTGGCTTTCATGAAAGTCTAGATTTCCTTGATCAGCGTATCCGCAATGCGCACGCTGAGCGCCGCACCTGTCAGCGTTGGGTTTACGCAAAACGATGAAGGCATGACACTGGTACCCGCAATGAACATGTTGCGATGGTCATGGGTGCGGCAATCGCGATCAACGACCGAATTCTTCGGATCATCGCCGTTGCGTATGCAGGATTGGGACGCACTTACCAGAATATCCGTCTTTTCGATGGAATGACCGTCATGCAGAACCTGGAGGTCGCCCTCGTTCCTCCTACAATTTCGGCGCTGATCGCGGACGCTCTTCCGGGAAGGAGTGCCGAAAAACATCGACGAGAAAAGTGCCACGCGACCCTCCAAAAACTTGGCATTTCGCATCATGCGCAAAGGCTTGCCGGATCGCTCGCCTATGGGCAGCAAAAGCTTGTCGAACTTGCCCGTGCGATGGTCAATGACCCGCATGCCATCCTCCTGGATGAACCTGCCGCAGGACTTAATCACGGCGAAACAGAAGAACTCAAGCATCACATTGTCGACCTGAAATCGGGCGACATCGCCGTCGTGCTCATTGAGCATGACATGAAACTCATCATGTCCATATCGGATGAAATCTATGTGATGAACCGCGGTAGTGTTCTGGCGCATGGGTCGCCCGTCGACATCCGTAACAATCAGCAAGTTCAGGAGGCTTATCTTGGCCAGCCAGGTGCAATCAGTGACATCGAAACCGCTGCTCGCAATCGAGCAAATCGAGTCCGGTTACGGTCGGGTGAAAGTCTTGCATGGCATCAATCTTGAGCTCTATGCAGGAGAAATCGTTTCGCTGATTGGTCCGAATGGGGCTGGCAAAAGCACGCTTCTACGCTCAATTAGCGGCGTTTGTCCGATCACCTCTGGGCAAATCAGCTTCAAAAGCGAGCGTATCGACCGGATGAGGCCTTATCAGATCGCGAAACGCGGCCTTGGCCATTGTCCAGAGGGGCGCGCGGTCTTCCAGCACCTCACCATCGAAGAGAACCTGATGGCGGGCTTTTTGGAAGGGCGCGGCAAGACCGAAGCTGAATTGTTTGACCATGTCTATACGTTGTTTCCAGTGCTCGCGGAGCGCCGTAAAAGTCAAGCTGGTCGATTGTCCGGTGGGCAACAGCAGATGGTGGCGATTGCAAGATCGATGATGGGCAACCCAGAATTGTTACTTCTGGATGAACCATCACTTGGGTTAGCGCCGATCATCATTCACCAGATCTTTGAGATTATTATTAAGCTGGCTGAGGCAGGGGTATCGATTGTTCTAGTTGAACAAAACGTGGATCTCTCTCTCGAAATTGCCGATTATGTCTATGCCTCCGAGCATGGTCAGATCCACGTATCTGGTCCTGCCGAAAGACTGGCACGAGACTCCCGCGTTCGGGAAATTTACTTGCCGGCATAAGGATTCGACTCCATGGACGGTTTCCTCACTCGCGGCTTCAGAGATGCCTTAGTGCTATCATTGGAAGCCAAAGAGAGGTGACCGTCCACGCAAAGAACCGTTCCCATTGCTGCAGTTCATGCAGTATGGAGAACGCAGACACGCGCGCTTGAGCTCGAGGGATACCGCAGCCTGTAATTATAGGTTCATGCATTGCCTGAGTGCGTATGAGAAAGCGGTCTCAGGAGAGGAGGAAGTTGATGCTTTGCGGAGCGATGCATGCCCGTCGATCAGACGAGCTGTGCGTTTTCTGCGTCGTTTGGTTTGATCGACCCTGCGTGATCGTTTTGCAGAGGCGTATAGGCCTGTCCAACACACTTTAAGGGCATAAGGGGTTTACAGGCGCGTCCTGAACCCACGAAACCATCCATAGATGTGCAGTTTCATACGGGATCCGTTCAACTTTACGCCTGAAAGGCCTACAAACCTCAGTGGAGGAACTGAAATTCGGTTTCCTGTTGCGGGCATCAGCAGAGCAAGCTAGACAGATCCCATCAACAACGACAGATGAGGAAATAATGGCGACCGGTACAGTTAAATTTTTCAACAACGAAAAAGGCTTCGGCTTCATTACACCTGAAAATGGTGGCGCTGATGTATTTGTTCACATCTCGGCAGTTGCTTATGGCAGCGCACTCCACGACGGACAAAAAGTCAGCTATGATATCGGACAGGACCGCAAAACGGGCAAGTCCAAAGCCGAGAACGTGAACGTAATCTAGACTAAAGCAATTAAGAGATCACTGATCTCTGCCCAGAAAAATATTCGTCGCTGAGCTACGCTCTGGTCTAGCGGCGATGCCCCAGGCGTTGCACGATCGATGAATGCCGAAAAACAAACTCCAGCCGGCGTTCGCAAGTTTCGCTCGGCCCTCGACCGCTCCAACAGGCATGATGATCTGATGGTGCACGCCGTCACAGCAATCGCCAACATTGACGGCTTCGTTGCGGACGAATTGGCAAAGCGGCCCTTCTCGCGCCGCACAGCATGCGAACCAGCTTGTTTTCGGGTCAAACCGAGCCGATGCTTGCGCAACCAAGTCCGGCTTGAAAAAATACTCTGCCAAAGTGATCTGGCGCAGCGGAAATTTCGTTAACTAACATGCCCCCGAACAGGGGAAACCGGAATCGATCCGGATCATGGGAGGAAAATGAAATGATGCGTTTTTCTGGAAAAGCACTCACTGCTGCTGCAATTCTCTCCGCCTGCGCCACAGTTGCATTGGCCGAGAATCCAACAGTTGGTGGGGCGGCAATGTATGACAATAAGACAATCGTTGACAACGCGATGAACTCGAAGGACCACACCACACTCGTCGCAGCTGTCAAAGCGGCTGGTCTTGTCGACACTCTGAAAGGCAAAGGACCGTTCACCGTTTTCGCACCCACGGACAGAGCCTTCGCTGCCCTACCAAAAGTCACAGTGGATGACCTTCTAAAGCCGGAGAACAAGGAGAAGCTGACGAAAGTCCTGACCTGTCACGTTGTTGCCGCTGATGCCATGTCGAAAAATATCTCCAAGATGATTAAGGACGACAATGGATCACACGCCATCAAGACTGTGGGCGGCTGTGTCTTAACAGCCAGGGAAAAGATGGGAAAGCTCACCCTCACCGACGAGAATGGAACCGTCGCCCACGTGACGATCGCAGACGTGAAGCAGTCCAACGGTGTGATCCATGTCATCGACAAAGTGCTTTTGCCTAAAATGTAATTGCCTTTGAATTTACTCGATTTACCGACCGGGTTCTTACCCGGTCGGTGATGTGATGGAAGCCAAGCTTTCGAGGAGAGGAATGAACACGCAACGGATGCGATCCTGCCATTGTTAACGAGGGACGAAACTGTGTTCTTACCCTCCAAATGTCGATCTCAGTTTAATCGCAGATTATCAAACAAAGGACTGAGAAAAGGGCCGATCGAAAACCGGCCACGTTCGTCATTTAAGAAGCCGGAAGAATAGCTATATCGCGCAAATGGCCATCGAGCTTCTCGATCGTTCCGACCTTCGTGGCGGCACCTGTGTCAAGATCAACTGTGTAGATCGTATTATCACCAACAAGGTAAGCGGTGTTGAGGCCTTCCGCCATTCCCTGAATGTCAAAGGCATAGGTTTCAGGGCTCTCACTTATGTCCAGCTTGCCGATCGTCTTCAAAGTCCCGTCATTGGGCTTTGTTTGCTGAACCAGTGTCTTGTTGCCAGCATCAATATTGAACATGGCAGTCTTTTCAGGCTTGCCGATGGAATTGGTGTAAGCTGCGGCAGCGATTTTACCTTCAGATCCTTCCGCGACATCGCCCTTTTCGAAAGCAAGCTTGCCATCGACCGTCACCGCACCCGTATCCGGATGAACACGATGATTAGTTGTCCCAGTCATGAAACGAAGACGGTCAGCCATTGGATTGAAATCGACAATGACCGCCTGCCCTCGCGTGAGTGGCAGCATCTCGTTCATCTTCGATACTTCATTTACCGTACCACTCTCGATGTTAATGGCGACAATCCGATGATCCTCGGTAACACCTATAACGGTCTTGTCGGCAGGTCGAAAATCAATGCCAAGCAGCTTTTCAACGTCGGCCACATCCATCGTCTTTGTGACCTTGCCATCCTCTGTGTCAAACATGACAAGCGTCTTGTCGCCGACAAGGCCAATAGCCGGTGCAGCCATAGCGTGAACAATCGAAACCCCAAGCATTGTAGATGTGGCCAGTGCCAACTGAGTGATACGCATCATTAATCTCCTTTGTTTCCCGGTTTGAAGCCGCTGTTTTACGCGTGGGTTTTAGCGTCTCACATTTTAAGACACGCGAGACTTGTGGTTTGGATGCAGCGAAAGAAAATAAATTTTCAATGCATGTCCTTGCCTGTTTCCTGTCGATAGGCATTGCGGTTAAGTTAGCTATCGGATGAGGAGACAGATCGCATGGGCGGGCAAAAGGATGAACTGGCAAATGCTATTGCTGCCTGCGTGCGTCGCGACCGCTCCGGGCTGCGCGCCATATTTGATCAGGAAGCGGGCCGCTTGCTGGCAATTGCCCACCGCATTCTTCGGCGCCGCGAGCTTGCAGAAGAGGTCTTACAAGAAGCACTCATTCGGATCTGGACTCATGCCCATCAATATGCCCCGGATCAAGGCTCTGCCAAGGGATGGATTTATGCGATTGTCAGAAATCGAGCATTGAATGCATTGCGCGATGGCAATCGCGAACACACGGTCGAACATGTAGAAACCTTGGTCGAAGCCGAGCATTCCAATGAGATTCTGAACGCCTGGCATCGCCTCGATCAAAAAAGCCAATTGCGCGATTGTCTTCAATCGCTCGATAAGGACAAGCGGGACGGAATTTTGATGGCCTATGTCGGCGGTTATTCGCATGGTGAAATAGCGGGTCGCCTGCAGATACCTCTGGGGACCGCCAAATCCTGGATACGGCGAGGGTTGAGCGCATTGCGGGCATGCATGGCATGATAAGATCATTCGATAATATTGAAGAACTGGCCGACGAATATGTATTGGGTCTGCTTGATGCTGATGAGACGGCTCAAGTGGAAGATGAAATTGCCAACAACGAAGCCCTGAAAAGAGCGGTTGCGAGCAGCAGGGAACGCTTTCTGCCACTCGATAGTTCAGTCACCCCGATGCACGTGGAGGAACGCGTCTGGCGCGCGGTTCAAAGCCGGCTCTCCGATGATCCCGCCGTATCGACCACATTCGTCAGGAGCGCCAATGATAACAGGAACAGTGTCAATCGGTGGCGACTTGCAGCGCTTTCCGCCGCAGCAGCTTCGATCCTTCTTGCAATCGGCCTGGGGTGGTCGTTGAACAGAACTGTCGATCCAATTGTAATCGCTGTTTTGCTGGATGATGCCGGAAGCGTGCAGGCAATCGTCGAAGATTTTGGCAATGAAAATGCGCGTGTGCGATTATTAAACCATGTCACAATACCAGCTGGAAAAGCCATTCAGGTCTGGACCCTTCCTTCTCAGGAGATGGGGCCGGTGTCGCTGGGCTTACTCGAAGGTGGGCAATCAACGCAATTAAAGGGACCAGACCTGCCAAAACCGCGCGGTGAACAGCTTTACGAACTTACATTAGAGCCCGCCGGAGGCTCGCCAATCGGGCGTCCGACCGGGCCAATTCTCTCGAAGGGCTACGCGAAAATTCCGCTGTAACAGCGATCAAATTTATAACAACACAATTTTCGCTCATTGCCAGGGATGGTTCCATGAGATTATCGCTCTCCAATGACGAAACGGCTGTTACATCCCTTGTTAGGCTTCAGAAGAGATTGAACTTTCGCGTGAACACCCCGCCCAAAGCGGGACAAAGGTTTCACAACGATACAGTCGTCGACCCAAGCGAACATCCATACTTCGCCTGTTATCAGCATTCCTATCGACCCATCCGCTATTTCTGCCAACAGCTTATAATGACAGCATCCCGGAACGGCGTTATAAGGTTTTGGCAGAAACTTATAACGCCGTTGCGACATGGGATCCGCCGTCTCACCGTGAAGTCCGTTTCTTCCATACAAATTCCTATAAGGGTCAACGCGCATCGACCCCAGGTTCCGGCGATGGCGGTGATAAGGCGAGGGGCGACTTTCACGCATGCCCTCTTTCCGGCTCAGTTCAGAAGGGACTGAAGGTCACGCGCGCCGTGCAAGATGCGCAGCACTTCGATGCGTTCTGCATTGTTCGTGAAGAAGACGAGATAGCGGTGATGGCGCGCGACGCGCAGACCCTCTCCGAGGTCAGGTCGCGCTGGGAAGCTTTCCGGGCGCACCGCAATTGCGCTAAAGATGAGCGCTTCGAATGCCGCGATAAAGGATAACGCCCGATCCGGGTTGTCTATCGCGATGTAATTCCGATCTCGATAAGGTCTGCCAGTGCGGCTGGACGAATGAAAAGCGTCATTGTCAGTCCTTGGTGTAGCGGGCACGCAGGGCTGCAAAGACTTCTTCAGCGGGAATAGCATTGCCGCTCTGCAGTCCTGCACGAATAGCTGTCCGCAAGGCTTCAAGATCCCGGCGTTCGGTGTCGTGCGCACGCATCCAGTCGCGCAACGCCTGGCGGATGACTTCGCTTGCGGAGGCGTATTCGCCGCCGGCAACGGCATCGCGCACTGTCGTTGCCATTTCTGTGGGTAGTGTAATGGTCAGACGTTCCACTGAGGACATAACTAAGCACCTATTACACATACTTTATCATACTTAGTAATCCGGTCAACAGCAGAAGCTCGTCAGAATAGCAGCCTCGGCCCTTTGATCCTGCGTCGACAAGCGCTGCTTGGGCCTTTGGCCCGCGCCGTGTAACTCTATATTCGTTTTCAGTGCAGGCAGCGCGAAAACCAATCACAGACGAGGACGGCAAAATTATCGCAAGTGCTAGAAAGGGCGGTAAAAAAAGCGTCACTGGCCCGAGCGTTGAGTAAATATTCTCGATCCTGGAGCCAATGGCGATTCAGACAAACGTCATCGTCGAGTCCTGCACAGCGCCGAACACTGTTCGCAACAGAATGGTCGTCGAAAAATTTTTCGCCAGAGGCGATCATCACCGGCGTACGGCAGATCTTATTGAAAACGTAAAATGCTCCGTGGGGGGCGAGGGAAATCTAACGTCAGGTTTCTGATCTAGAGTATGAGTCAAGGATGCACATTTGCCTTAAACGGCAGCAATGGGGCCGCAAGCTGCAGGTCCTTTCTAGTCGTAAAGTTTCGGAAAGCTGCCTTTACTGCCTCCGGACGCCATAGTTTGATTGCCATCCGATATTTTTTACTATCGCTTGAACATAGCGGAAGTAACAACTTCTGTCGCTCTCGATCACTTTGCCTGCGGTTAGCGAGAAAAATGAAGATGGCGGTTAAAAGCAAAGCCACAGGTTCATGCTAGCTGCAACAATCAATACGACGTTTACCTAAAGAGCTATTTGCGCCGCAGATGCCAGATGAGGATCGGCTTTGACGGCACCTACAAGCGTTTTACCCAGCTGATTACCAGCTACAAAATGGCGCTCCCTGTGAGAAGCGCCTGCGGTGTGAAACTCAATCTGTTTCGGATAGGGGTTTGTAAAAGCGGCGCCGGTTAGTGCGTTGTCGGCGCTCCATCTCCTGCATGATTTCCATCTTCTCCATGAGAAGGGAGGAAAGGTTTAATTGTGGCGTCGAGTTTGCGGAGCCGTTCAAGATGCTGCTCATCAGACATTTCCCCTATCTGGTTGACGTTTATATTTACGTCTTTCGGCATCAGAGATGCCACGACCTTCAAATAGGCTTCTGGTTTGGTATCAATGACCGTCTGAATGACAGGCGAGCCTTGCGCTTCCCATGAATGCAGCAAGTCTTCGAGAAACCGCTCACCGAGCTTGTTGCGTGCGCCCTTGGGGCGACCAGCAGGATTACAGCTTTGCCTCGGTTTGAAAGGAGAAGCACCGCCCTGTTTCTTTCGTGTATTATCAGAAGTCTTGGCACTCCCTTTCACCGTGATGATCGGACGAATGTTTTTTGTGTACTTTTATTCTTGTGAGGTGACTATTATTCATGTACGTATAATCACATGAAGATCGTATGGGACGAACCAAAACGCGCGGCCAATCTTTTCAAGCACGGTATGGATTTTGCTTCGCTAACTATCGAGTTTTTCGAAACTTCAACTGTCATTCCCGCCAAAAATGGCATGCTTCAAGCTATTGGTCGCCTCGCAGACGGAACAATCGTTGTTATCTTCGTGACCCTCGGCACAGAAGCGCTCTCCGTTATCTCAATGCGCCCTGCCCGAAAAGATGAAAGGAGCCTAATCTAATGGCTATCAATTTTAATCCGAAACATGCTGCAGAGCATGGCTACATCAAAGAGGATTGGGATACGGTTTCAGACAATCCTCCTATTACCAAAGAGGAAATGGAAAAGGCCAAACCATTCAAGGAAGCGCTACCAGCGCATTATGAAAGCATACAGCGCTCACGCGGTCGGCCTAAGGTTCCCAACCCAAAAGAGGCGGTTACGCTGCGTCTTGATCCCGATGTTGTCGAAAAATTCAAGGCAACGGGAAAAAACTGGCGCCGGAGTATGAACGAAGCACTACGCAAAGCCGCAGGCCTTTAAACACACGCCCGAACGGCTGCGGCCTTCGCTTCAAGAAGCTTTCGCAGTGCTACGGATCGTTCCGGGTTGTGTGGGTGGTTTCCATGATCTAGCGCGCAAGGTCACAGAACTGCTTAGACCGATTGCGCAGCACTTCGGGCAGTTGGGCATAGACGCCGCGAAATCCAAGAACGTTGTCGCGTGGCAAAACCTGTTCGGTGGTATTGCGGTTCTCTTCTGTCAGGTCGGTGTACTGGTCAAGTTGGGTCTTGAGCCGCCGCACCTCTTTGAAGTGTTCAATGGATGCCGCACGGCCGCGTCGCCCTTGAGGTTGGGTAAGGCTTCCGATGCCCAGTCGAGGCCCTGCGATTTCATGAAGGTATCAGCTTCTAGACCGCGGTCTCTAGTTTCTGGATGACCACCGGGCCTTGTCGACCAGCCAGATTTCGCGGTCTTTTACGGCAGCGGCCTCGCCCGAGAACAGCGCGATGGCGGCATCGACTGCGCCCTGTTGCTGGCGAAAGTCGAGGATGTTGCCATAGGGCTTGGTGGCGTTCAGCACCCGGTTCGTGCGCGAGAAGACCCTAGATCAAGCCATGATGCTTCAGGTTCTTGTCCACATAGAGAGTGTTCAGGAATGGAATCAGAGCCGGTCAGTAGCATGTCGACCACAATCGTGAAGTTCGAACTTGTGGTGTGGCTGAACGCTAGACGTGCCAACTAAAACAATACCGCTTTCCGGAGCCAATATCGCGACTTTCTGTAAATCGCTCTTCGAAATTTATGGCGACGAGTTCGTAAATTAGAGCTTTGCCATCCGCTCCGCGTAGCTTCATTCGCGACCAGCCGTCATCCTTTACCCTCACAGGCCTTGCACATCACAGTACATGATCAGACGCTCAGATTGAGCGGCGGACGGTTTGCATGAACAGACATCGCGCCACTGGGAACCAACAATTAATTCTGTTTGAAAATTCACGAGAAGTAATCATTTTCATCCAAATTCACTGCGGAAATTGAAATTGATGAAAACGTCTGCTGAAAGCCATAATCTGGTGATGATGGGCAGAACTTATTCAGCCGGGGGCAATAGAAGCCTTTTTTCAGGCGCCATAAACGCTTTTCATGATCGCAGAATGCGAGACAATCTTATTCACCTGACATCTCTCGCTTACCTTCAGCGCTGAATAATTGCGTGCATCTTTGAGCTGACCGCGCAACTTTGATGCTTCAAGATTCACACGATTTGAGCTGGAACGGCTGCCCCTTCGTGCGAGAAAACATGTATATCCTTCGTCGACGCCGAGAAAGATAACGTATCTGATCTCCTAAAATCAGTGTCTTCCGCTGTCTTGATCAGATATTTGCCATGAGATCCGGCAATATCCATATAGAGGATCTGGGCTTCGCCCAGATGCTCTACAAGATCCACTGTACCAGAAAAGACAGGCCCCTCAGTTTCGTTGCGGGCAATCCTGGTATTTTCTGGACGAATTCCAACGCTAACTCGATCCTTGAGTGCGAACGTTCCCTCACCCGCTTCAAGAGCGAGTTTCGTCCCGCAGTCAAGATGACAGCTGTAATGGCGTCCCGAGGCCTCCGATATGGTGCCCGCGAGTATGTTCATGGCCGGGGAACCAATAAACTGGGCAACGAAAAGATTGGCTGGCTTTTTGTAAAGCTCCACTGGCGTGCCAATCTGCTCGATATTGCCGTCTTTGAACACAACGATCCGATCCGCCAACGTCATGGCTTCCACCTGATCATGGGTCACATAGATCATTGTGACATCGGGCATCCTTTGCTTGAGTTTTGCAAGCTCGATGCGTGTGGCCACACGCAGAGCTGCATCAAGATTCGACAAAGGCTCATCAAACAAAAACACGCGCGGGTTTCTGACAATCGCCCGTCCAATCGCAACACGTTGCCTCTGCCCACCTGAAAGCGCCTTCGGCAAGCGTTGCAGATAGCCGCTCAGTTGAAGAATCTCGCCGGCTTTCTTGACCCTTTTGTCTATCTCAGCCTTTGACACACCGGCGATACGCAGACCGAAAGCCATATTCTCATAAACAGTCATATGCGGATAAAGCGCATAGGACTGGAACACCATTGAGATACCCCGTTTCGACGGAGCAACATTGTTCATTCGCTCACCGGCGATGACGAGATCACCTGACGTTATTGTCTCAAGGCCCGCAATTGAGCGCAACAGGGTGGACTTTCCACAACCCGACGGCCCGACAAAAACAACGAACTCGCCCGATGTGATATCAAGGTCAATTCCATGGAGTACCTCCAGATTGGAGTAGGATTTACGTATATTCTTCAGCGACAGGTCGGCCATTGTTCCCGTTCCTTGTAGTTTTGTTCCGCGTGGGTCGGTTGGCTCACGGAGCCAGACTTGCCAGAAACCTTGTTATGGGGCCTGGGACACGGTTGAGGATTTCGGCATCGTTCTTTCTTCGAATGGCACCACGGACAATTTTGGCGCCCAGATAGCGCACCGGTTCGGGAGGAAGCTTGGTGCGATTTTTGATGCCTACCAAACCACAACCGCTCCATTTATCCACGCGCCCCAGGATCAGGCTTGCCAGAATTCGACCTGCGACAGGCGTCTGGGCAATACCGGTCCCATTAAAGCCAAACGCATAGAATACATTCGGATGACTTCTGAGATGATCAAATACCGGCAGATGCTGCGCAGTGCAGTCAATCGGACCGCTCCAGTCATGGAGGATAGGCACGCCCTTTAGCTGAGGATATACCCGGTGAAGTTCACGTATGTTGTCTGCACCACCGTCGCTGCCGCGGTTAAAACGCGCGTCAATGCGATCATTATAGGCAATCCCACCCGTTCCCCGTCCAAATACGACCTGATCGGAGGTCGTGCGCTGATAATAGAGCACGTGATGCTGCGCATCACAGATCGACGCACCATCGGTCCACCCGATGCGCTCCAGTATGTTTGGGGCAGGCGCTGTTGCAATCAGTTGGCTGCTTACAACATACAAATAGGGATGAAGTTCAGGTATCGCGGAAGCCCAAGCATTGACTGTTAAAGCAACCTTGTTGGCCGTCAATGTTCCGTCCGGTGTTTTAAGTTCGGGCCGTTCACCTAAAACGACCTCCAAAACAGGGCTTCTTTCATGAATGACAATCCCCTTTGCCATCGCAAGCTTGCGAAGGCCAAGGGCAAGCTTTGCCGGTTGAACAGTCCCTGCCCGCTCTTCGACAATGCCAACATAGGACGCAGTGGAGCCAGTACGCCGTTCAATGTCATGCGCATTCAGCGTCTTAAACGGGTTGACCCCGGATCTTCGGCAAATATCCACGGCCTTGGCCCACGCCCGTTCCTGCGCGAGAGAACTTGCGGTCCAAAGCCAGCCATCCAGGCGCAGATCCATGTCTATGATGCCGCAATCTTGCAGCACCTTCAGCTCCTCAATCGCATCGCAGGTTGCCTGACAAAGCATCCGTGCATCTTCATCGCCGACAAGGTCGCGCAAGATATCGATTTCAGCAAACCAGCTGTGGACTTGACCGCCATTGCGTCCGGATGCGCCAGAACCGCAAAAATCCGCTTCAAGGATTGTGATGCGCGCCTCTGGGTCTTGCTCTCGTAGCCGCAATGCTGTCCAAAGCCCGGCATACCCCCCGCCAACGATTGCAATATCGCATTGATGCTGGCCCGATAAGGGCGCGGTGACGGGATCGGCAGCAATGCTTTGCAGCCAGAAAGAGCGATCCCGCTTCGCCGCGACAACCGGCGCTCTCATTGTGATGGAGTTCATAGTCAGACCTTCTGCGCTGTTGCAATCACATCCTGGTATTTATCGAGCAACCATTGCGGGATTGCCTGCAGGGGCTGGGGAAAACCACCCGGGTGCGTGCAGGTTTCAGAGGCCCCCACTGCAGCCCTTTGAAGTGCTTGTTCTTCAGGACACTGTTCGAAGAAAAGTGCCACCAGAAATGAAGCGATAAAGCTATCACCGGCTCCACAGGTATCGACCACCTGCACAGGTACCGAGCCTGCAGAAAATAACTGACGTCCATTGTCATAGAATGACCCGCGTTTTCCGCAGGTAATAACGACTTGTTGGGCTCCAGCCTGCTTTAACTGTGCAATCAATGGCTCAACCGGTTCCTGTGGATCATCGGGACCTGATGCAAAGACCAGTGGCACGCCTTTCAGTGTCAGGTCAAAATGCCGGGTCGAGACATCCACGCTGAACCTGGCACCGTCCTCAACGAGCTTTCGCACCAGTTTTTCACTCGAATTGGTTCCAAGATGGGTCCAATCGGATGAGATCAATGATTGATAACGCTCTTGGTCTGGAATGTAGTTTTCGCCAACACCCAGAGATTCAAACAGGAAATGCCGTTCGCCGTTATTATCGGTCAAAAGCGTGACAGCAGAATTTCCCTCAATCGTTTCAATATCGCCTGGCAAAAGTCCGACGTTTTCGATCACATCAAGCATGATCTCGGCTTCCCTGTCGGGAGCCATCGCGCCCATATAACGAGCACCGACCCCAAGTCGTTTCCACTGCACGGCGACATTGAGGGCATTTCCACCGACAGTGACCACCCCCTTGTCAAGATAGGCATCGAGGCAATTGTCACCGACAGCGACAAGATTGATATTTGGGTTCATCATCATCATTCCGCACTATCAAAATGGGGAGAAATCGCGTCAAGGCATTGCCGCCAGACCGCAGCCGGATCCAGTGCATATGAACCGTTGCCAAAAGGCTCGAAGGTCAAGGTGCCCCGGAATGAATGCTGGGTGATTTCGGCAAGGTAAGCGTCGAGTGGTAGATTTCCATCCCCCCATGCCAAATGTCCTGCGGGCGTTCCATCGACGACATGAACATGGGCAAGACGTTTACCAAATCGCAAAAAATACTCACCGACCGTATCACCAGCCGCTGCCATCGCGACCAAGTCAAGGACCAGATCAACATGATCCGCATTGAGTTCCTTCCAGAGCCGTTCAAGATCGGCGGCATTATTTACGATGTTGCTTTCGGTACGCTGCAAGGGTTCAAGCAGACAACGAAGCCCCAGCCTGGCCGCATGTGCCGTAATTTTCTCCAAAGAATTCAGGGCGTGGTCCCATGCGAATTCGCGGCTCTCGCACTCATAACCCCGTCCAGGTGTCAAGAAGAGGTAGTTGGCACCCAGTTCGGCGCAGAAATCGGCTGCTCGCAGGAAGGATTCAACACTCTTTTCCCGATAAGGGACGTCGCCAGAAGCGATATTGACTGGATAAAGCACCTGTTCCGGGGTGAAGCAATGGACACTCATCCCGTTATCGTTGAGAACTGAGCGGACCTCAGAAAGCCGTGAGCGGTCAGAATGAAACAGATCAAGATGAGGCGCTGTTCCCCAGAGTTCCATGCGTTGAAAGCCCATGAGCCTTAGCTGTTTGACAACCCATTGAAAGGGATAGTGCTGGAACGAAAAATTGGCACCAATCAACTGTTCACGTTGTAACATTTTCCACCACCCTATTTGCCGATTCCTTCCGCGAGCCCACGAATGAAGAAGCGCTGGGCCGCGAAGAAGACGATCAGGATCGGAAGTGCCGAAAGGGTCATTGCAGCAAAGACAATGGCATAATTGGTTCCATGTTTTGCCATGATTGAAGTGAGGCCAACGGGCAATGTCTGCACATCCGCGCCACTGGTGAAGATCATGGCGAAGAGATATTCATTCCAGGCAAACAGAACATGCAGGATGACACAGGAGACGAGGATCGGTTTGCACAGAGGCAAGGTCACACGCCAGAAGATCTGGCCTTCACTCGCTCCGTCCATAACGGCTGCTTCGTCCAGATCGCGTGGAAGACCAAGCATATAGGCGCGAATAAGGAAGGTGGTGAACGGGATGCGGAATGCGGTATAGAGAATGATAAGAGCCCAATAGGTGTTATAGAGACCAAGCTTTTGCATGATCCGCACCAGTGGAATGACCGCAACTGTTGGACTCAACATCAATCCGCCAAGCACCAGACCGACAAAGAACGGCTTGCCAGGCAGTTTGGATCGCGTCAGGCCGAAGGCGGTCCACGCGCTGATCAGAACCGTGCAGACCGCTGAAACCAACGTGACGATGATGCTCGTTGCAATATAATTCCTGATGCCCTGGTTCCAGGCTGAGATGTAATTGTCGAGCGTAAAGCCCGTCGGTAGGGCAAAGGGTTCACCAAATATCTCGGAGTTGGTTTTGAAACCGTTCAGGGCCATCCACAGCAGCGGATAGATGACCACGACCCCGAGGCTGATCAGAAAAGTGACCAGGCAGACACGCACAAGCGTCTGCACAAAATTTATGGATTGCATGTCGCGCGGCTGATAGGAGGCCTCACTCATAGGTCCACCCTCCGTTTTCTAGTATACCAGAGCTGTCCAAAGCCGGTCAGCAGCGTGATGATAAAAATCACCGATGCGATCGCAGCGCCATAACCGAAATCATTTTCAATAAAGCCCTGTTGATAGAGCCATGTTCCCAGTACCTGACTGGCGTTGTTAGGGCCGCCACCTGTCATAACCATGACTTCGTTGAAGACCTGAAACGCTCCGGTAATCGTAACAATAACCATAAGACCGGTCATTTCGCGCGTCAGCGGAAATGTTATGTTCCACAACCGACGCCACATGCCGGCGCCGTCCATGGTCGCTGCATCATAAAGTTCACGTGGGATCTTCTGGATTGCTATGGCAAACAGAAGCGTCGAATAGCCAAAACCTTGCCACTGGCTCATGGCGATAATTGCGTAGATCGCAGTCTGCTCTTCTCCCAGCCATGAACGAGACCAGGTGGCAAGTCCAAGATGGGTAAAAGCGGAATCCAACAGGCCGATATCGGGCTGATAGATAAAGTAGAAAAGCAGCCCCGTCACAGTGATCGAAATTGCTGATGGTATGAAATAGACAGCGCGCCAGAATCTGCGCCATGTCTCATGCTGCAGACCCTCAATGATCGCCGCGAGCACGAATGCACCCAACACCTGAAACACAACCGAAATGACCGCGTAAAGCGTATTGTTGAAGATTGCAGTCCAAATGACCGGATCGTCTTGCAGGCGCCGATAATTATCCAGACCGACAAAGGCACTTTCACCGGTGAAGATATCCTGATTTGTCGTACTGACGATAAAATTATCGATGATTGGATAGTAGACAAACCACAGGATCAAAACGAATGCGATCAGAACCCAGCGGAAAGAAAGTAACTTCGCCAGCAAACCGGACTTGTCGTATTGAGACCCGTCCGGCAGGGGGAAGCCGTTTTTGGCAGCCTCCCCTCCATTTTCATGCTTCATGACAGTCATCGGCCATTACCATCCTTATCGGGAATAGGCTGCAGCCTGTTTTACCTTTTCCATGACCTGTTCCGGTGTCATGGAGCCACCAATCAGGGCTTGCAGACCTGAAAGCCAGACAGATGCAACGCGCGGTGGATTGGCGGTATCAAGCCACGGCATCAGATAGGATGAATCCGCGATAACTTTGAGACCTTCAACGACAGACGGGTTCATGCTTTCAGACGAATATCCGCCAACAGTCGCGCTTGGCTGCCCATAAGGTGGTGCCGACAAAATCTTCCCGTTTTCGGGTGAGGTGATAAACTTCATGAAATCCACAGCCAGCGGAATATTCTTCGAGGCTGAATTGATCATGTAGCCTTCCGGGGCACCTTCGATTGATTTGACATCACCCTTTGCGTCTTTTGATGCGGGCAGTTTGAAGAAGCCAAAATCTTCCTTCTTCAACGCGCCATCCGCAGTGCTTTGATCGAACTCGATAATTTCTTGATAGTACATTGCGGATTTGGCATTGCTGAATTGCTGCAATGCAGAAGCATAGGATGAACCATTGGTGCCTGCGCCGTCCGAACAATCATCGATAATTTTCTTCAATTGTGTCAGGCTTTCAACATAGCCTGCATCCGAATATTCAGCGGTCTTGGGGTTGAAATCTTTTTCAAGTGTCGCTTTTGGCACGTTATAGGCAAGCAACTGTCCGGCAAAATGCACAGCAGGCCAGCCTTCCTTGTTGCCGAACGAAATCGGCGTTACCCCAGACTTGCGCAGCGCTGCACACGCACTGATCAGCTCATCGAAACTCTGCGGTTCCGCCAGACCGGCTTTGGCAAAAAGCACCTTGTTATAGCCCATGAACTTTGCGTCCAGATAAAGCGGAATTCCGTACAATTTTCCATTATATTGGAAAGCATCGACCGCAGCATGGGCAAGCTGTTTGCCCCATGGCGTGTCGGGACCAATAATCTTTGTCAGATCAACAGCGCGATTGCCTCGCACAAAATTTTCGCCCCAGCTCCCGGTCCAGGTAAAGTAGATATCTGGCAGTGAGTTAGACGCAACCAGGGCCTTGGTTTTCCCCTTCACGCTATCGTCGCTTTCCTGAATAAGCTCGACTTTAACGCCTGGGTGAAGCTTCTCATATTCCTTAGCCGCGTTGACAAAATAGGGCGAAAGCTGCTGGAGGCCAAACTTCGTCAGAATGCTCAACGTGCCAGAATATTCGACGTGAGCATCGGGTTCCGCCACAATGGCATCACCGGCGGCCGCTGCATCCATTGGGCCAGCCAACCATCCACACATCACCAGTGAAGCAAGGCTTGTTGTGCTTAAAAACGGTCTGCATTTCATCTCGAAGTTCCTCTCTTTTTGCTCTTGTTTTTATTTCGTCAGAATGCGGGAGCCCGATCCGGCAGAGCCGGACCGGGGAAGGCTGTTAATATTCGACGCGCTTGTAGTAGCGCCTTGTGGTCAGCGGGTGGTCGCGCAGAACTTCCAGATGAGCGCTCAAACGCTCCAGCATGGTCGCCAGGATGATTGGAGAGATCAGGCTGCGTGTCTTTTGGGAGATGCCTGGGAGACTGGCTGACGCGGCATCCAGAATATGAACCTTATCGGTGTAGCGCTTTGCGAAGTTTTCGACCCGCTCCGTCAATGGACGGCATGCATCTTCGCCCTTGAAAATGAACAGGCTGACGCCCGGCTCAACCAGTTCGAGCGTACCGTGGAAGAAATCGGACGCATGAACCGGGCGCGTGCGGATCCATTGCATTTCTTCAAGAATGCACATGCCGTAATAGTGAGCCTCAGGCCAAGCAGTGCCGGCACCGGTAAAAATGTGATATTTCTCGTCCTTGATCTGCTGCGCGAGCGCTGCTGCGCCATCTTCAAAGCTCTCCTTAACCGAAACCAGAAGTTCCGGGAGGCGCTTCAACTCGGAGACAGTTTCGTCGAAGTCTGGAAATTCGTCGCGCTCTGCCAGCAGTGCAAGCACGATCAAAAGGGTCTGCAGGTAAAACGATTCCGAGGATGTGTCGTCCTCCGCAAAATTGGTAAAGTTGTAGTCGGCATCAAGGCCAAGCGGCGTATCTTTGTGTCCGGTAAGCGATAGCGTTTTGACACCCTTGTTCTTCAGGAATGACAGAAGCTGCACACTTTCCTTGGTCGTCCCGGAGAGGGACGGAAGGATCACAAGTGCTTTGTCGTCCAGCCCAGCGGGCGATTCCAAAACAACCTGAGCAGAAAATGCCGCCTGAACCGGAAAGACAGTTGCGTTGCGGACGATCTCGATTGCCGGCTGGGTCAGAAACTGTACGCCGCCCGTCCCCATGAAGAAAATGCGCTCCAGGCCGTCGTCAAGCAGCCTGCGCATCAGAGCGCGTACATCTTCTGCAATCGCGACCGCGCCGCCCTGAATTTTCACAAAGCGGTCTTTATCGAAGTTGAGCATTACTACCTTCCCGTTTGCGCCGTTGAAACCGCGAGAAAAGCCCGAACCGGTTTTGCGCCTGAAACTCGTTGAGACAATGTGAGATCGATCTCACAACTATTTAGCGCACAGGAATTTTCTGATGGCAAGTAGGCTTTAGAATTTTTTTTGCAGGCAAAACTGCACGTCTCGTCGGTTCAACGACGGCGAACAGAACCTCGGACTATCAGCTTGGTTTCAAAGCTGATTTTCTCTGGGGGGCGTTTCTTTCCTGCTATTTTCTCAAGCAAAAGCCGGCCCGCAGCGCGGCCTATTTCCGACACTGGTTGAGCAACGACAGTGATCTGTGGATCGGTAAAAGTAGCCAGATTGAAATCATCAAAACCGATCAGGGACACGTCGTGGGGAATCGATATTCCCATCGAGCGGAATGCTAACAGCGCCCCCTGCGTCATCAAGCTATCGACAGTAAAAAGAGCCGTTGGCGGCCTTTTTTGACTGAAAACGCGGATGGTTGCATCCACGGCATGCTCAACCGTCGACTGCGCGACACAGATCAATTTTTCATTGGGTTCGATATCATGGGCGAGCAACGCAGTCCTGTAGCCATTCAAACGCTCGCGTGAGGTAAATATGCGCGCATCGTCCTGCAAAAGCGCAATGTCTCGATGCCCCATTTCGATCAGATATTCGATGGCCTTGCGCGCACCACCTTCATTGTCGACAACAACACTGTCGCACTCAATTCCCTGTGCTGCGCGGTCAATCAAAACGAGCGGTACATGTTCATCGATCAGACGTTGCAGATGCGAACTGTCTTCGGCTGATGTCGGCGCTATGATGAAACCGCGAATGCTTAAAGACTGCAAACTGGCGAGCAGTGATTTCTCCTGATCCAGCTGTTCTTCACTGCTCGCAATGATGAGATTATGTCCTTCTTCTCGCGCCAGCACTTCGACATCATGGGCAATCTTTGCAAAGAACGGATTTTGTATATCGCCAAGAACGCAGCCAATGATTGGCAGCTGCCCGTTGCGCAGAGCCTGAGCAAGTCGGTTGCCTCTATATCCAAGTTTCTCCGCAGCAGCGTGAACTTTCTGCGCGGTTTCATCACCAACATAGCCGTAACTGTTGAGTGCACGGGCAGCAGTTGCACGCGATACATTCGCCAGTGCCGCCACATCTTTAAGGGTCGCCGATTTCAGAGCCATATCATATTCACAACTGATGAACCTTGACAGTTGTTAGCATCGGAGATCGTGCAATAGTAGTAGGGTTTATCAATTGGTTCCCGGAATGAGCGATCGAGAACGCATTTGGCCTGATCGATTGAGACGACAAAGCGCTGCATCGCTGCAATCTGTCGTTACGCATCTGATCATTTTGGATCAGATCGCGCCCACGGTCACGTGCCTCCGAGCAGCGTCCCGTTCTGGCCTGAGCCCCTCGTTCCCTCATGCAACGAGCGAGCGATAGGTTCGTCGGCACAACTCTCCCTTCGCTTCAACTTACGATTACAGATTTGCACAGAGTGGCTCAGTCTGTCAGGTTTTTACGCTCCAGTGGCAGTGGCGGACGCGATCCCGACAAGAAGCTCAGAGGGCCATTCCCGCGTCAGTCAAGTCGGGCAGCCCCTTCGGAGATCGGCTTCGCAGGCGCAATCGCCTCAATCCAAGCACCGTGCGGGTCGGTCCATGCCGTCGGTTGATTATTCACCGACAGCAAGAAGGCACCTTGCGAGGGAGCGTCTGCTGAGGAAAAGCCAAAATGCGGCATGACGCCCGGTGCCTCGTTGCAGATCCAGATATCTGATAGCGAGGAAACCTGGCGGGCAAATCCCATCCGGTCGCCGTTGTTTGGAACGTAGGCGAGAACGGCGGTATGGAAGACAACCAGCGTGGCATCCTGTGGAGCTTGAAGGCAAAGGTCTGCGAACTCAGGTCCCAGCAGATCACCCTTTACGATCGTCGGCTGCTCCGCTGCCACAATACCGAGTGCCAGACGAAGCCGGTTACGGCGCTCCACCTGTTCGGGCCAAATAAGTGTTTCGAGCCAAGCGGCCTCGTCTGGATCGCCAGCGTCAAGCGGATTCAAATCGAGCCCAGCCCGCCAAACGATCTGCGGCAGCGTTTCAGGAAGTTGAATATTTGCGGCAGCCTTGCATGGAAACACGGGATGCGAGTTGTCCGCCCCCGATGGCCGAAGGCTCCGTGAGGGATATTCATATCCATAGCGATCCGGGAAAAGGCAAAGCCCAGCTGACGCACCAACCTCCAAAAGCGCCAGAGGCTGCGGTAGCTTCGCTAAAACCGGCAGGAGCAAAGCGCAGCGTCCCGGTTCGTTGGTTTGCGTCGAGCGCCTGAGAATGATCGAGCGAACCGCATCAAAGCGCTTCACCAAAACTCGCTTGAACTCGCTGTAATTCGACGGAATACCGAAGAGATGTCGGTAGGCGGCAAGAAGCAGGTTGGGCTGCTGCTTTGGTTGAGGCAAGGCCGAGATCAGGCCGAGGACCTCTGCGTCTTCCGATATGCTCATAGCGAGGTGCTCGTATAGCTTAGAACGCCCACAAGCCTCACGAACTGCAAAGCGATGGTAGCGGGAGGCTAATTCATTCCGTTCCGCGTCAACAGTCACACTAACCGCCTTCCTGCCACTGATTGCCAGGGCCAGCTTACACCTCCCGATTATAAAATCTGAATTGCCCTCTATCCACCCTTTAACCTTCGGTGCAAAATGACTGGCTTTCAGTCATAATGAAAGCAATTGCCTGGAATGATGGCCAGGCTAGAAAACAAGACCTCGACTGCACAGGCTCACGTCCTTCGCGTTTTATATGCGCCGATCGTTTCATGTTCACCTTCCCCGCTCTTTTACGCGTAATGAGATGAAATAGATGCCACCGATGCTTACCGTCATGACGCCAACGCGAAACTGTTTTAAAAGGGCATGCCGGACTGTGTAATCAGCGGCTGCGAGCAGGCTACTCGCGATGAGGGCTAAATCAATCAATGCTCATCTGCCGAACGCTTTAAACGGCGGTCCTTGTCATTGACCATGAGCCTTCGCAATCTGAAGGAAATGATTGCGGACGTGGCGTCGATCTTGATCATTCACTCCATCGTTGGGCCATCTGCTTTCGTCCAAAACTGCTTGAAAGTTTCCATTGGAGGGACAGGGGCAGCCCGCTCGAAACCGCCATCAAACCACTTAGCGATGCCGTGTCAGGCATCCGCCAATCAACGATCCCGCGATACAATGCCGGCCTTGATCAGCCAGGTCGGCAGAGCAAAGAATCCCAGGTTTTGAAAAATCCAGCCGGACGCAGGGCTAAACGTAGAATTGACCAAGCTGAACGCCGCTGGCGCAGGCGTAAGAAGAAAAGGCAGAAGCCGCGGCTTCACAAGCGGGGGCCTACGGCGAGGGCGGATATCAATCTGCCAGCGCCCGAACGTCCTCCCGGGGACATCGTCATTGCGACAGATAGTTTTTGAGGAAACTGCGTGTGCGCTCCTGCTGCGGATTGCGCAACAATGCACTGGGAGCGCCTTCTTCAACCACCACTCCACCATCCATGAACAAGATCCGATCGGCCACCTCGCCTGCAAACCGCATCTCGTGGGTGACAATCAACATGGTCATATGTTCCGCCGCCAGCTGTTTCATCACCAGATTGACCTCATCGACCAGTTCCGGATCCAGCGCCGATGTCGCTTCATCAAACAACATCACCTTCGGCTGCATCGCAAGCGCTCTGGCAATCGCCACACGCTGCTTCTGGCCGCCCGAAAGACGCGACGGATAGACATCCGCCTTGCTTGCGAGGCCGACTTTCTCCAACAATTCCAGTGCCAGCGCACGGGCCTCCGCCTTGCGCATGTTTTTCAGCCTGATCGGACCCAGGGTAATATTGTCCATCACGGTGAGATGCGGAAACAGGTTGAAGTGCTGAAACACCATTCCCATCTGCTGGCGCACCACATTGATGTGTTTCTCAAAAGCCTGCCCCTTGAGTGGCTGGTTGACCTGAGTACCGTCGAGCCAGACCTCGCCGCCATTCAGCGTCTCAAGGTGATTGATCGATCGCAACAAGGTGCTTTTGCCGGAGCCACTCGGACCGATGATCGCAATAATCTGGCCACGCGTCACCGACAGATCGATCCCTTTAAGGACTTCAAGCGCGCCATAGGCCTTGCGCGCAGCCTTGACTTCAACCATTGCTAAGGATGCGCTCATCGCGTCACCTCCACTTTTCTTTCAATACGTCGCAGCATCGCCTCCATGACAAGATTGGCGATGTAATAAAGCACAGCCGCAGTCAGATAGAATTCGAACGGACTGTATGTCTCGCTGATCGCGATCTGCGCACTATGTACCAGTTCGGCAATGCCGATAATGGAAACGAGAGAAGTATCCTTGAGCAGCACGATCATGTTGTTGCCAATGGGGGGGATCGTGTTGCGGATGGCCTGCGGGATGATCACATAGCGTAACGCCTGACCCCGACTAAGCCCAATGGAGCGCGCGCCTTCGGTCTGTCCCGGGTCGACCGACACAATTCCGGCACGCAGAACATCAGCATTATAGACGGCGAAATGCAGGCTCAGTCCGATGATGCCTGCAAACAACGCAGGAATATCAATGCCGATCTGCACAAGACCATAATAGATCAGATAAAGCTGCAACAGCAGTGGCGTTCCCATGAACAACCACATGAAGAAGCGGACCGGAATTGCGAGCAGTGCGGGCGCATAAAGAACAATCAGCGCAAACAGGATGCCAAAGACAAAACTAAGAACACTGGAGGCAATCGCGAGAACCAGGGTCCAGCCAAGTCCGGTGAGAAGGATATCGGCATAGGGGGCGACAATACTGAAATCAAGTGCTGGCATTAAGTTGCCTCTCAACGCGGCGCGAAGCGCTTGTCGAGCAGATCAACGATCGTGACGACAACATAAACAATGATCATGTAGAGAACCGCCGCAACCGCGAATATCTCCAATGGCTTATAGGTGGAACTGATGAAGCGTTGCGCGGTATAGGTGAGTTCGACCACCGAAATCGTGGACACCAGTGCCGATCCTTTAACCAAAGCCACTGCATTGACGCCGAGGGGACGGATCATCAGTCGAGCCGCCTGCGGCAGAATGATCAGCCTGAGCGTCCGGCCGCGGTCAAAACCAATCGATCGGGCCGCTTCTGCTTGCCCCCTGTCAACGCCGGCAATGGCACCACGAATGGATTCCGCCATGTAAGCGCCGATATTCAGTCCAAGCCCAATCACGCCGGCGGCATAGGGTTCAAGCTCCAGCCCGATCTGCGGGCCGCCAAAATACAGCACAAACAACTGCACCAGACAGGGCGTGCCGCGAAATACGCTGATATAGGCCCCTGATAACAGGCGCAGCAGCGCGCTGTTTGACAGGCGCGCCAGAACAAGAACGGTGGCGATGGCAAAGCCCAGCGCAAGCGCAAGGACAGAAATCTGCACGGTGACCCACGCAGCCTCCAGAAAGAACGGGAGGACCCGCTGCATCAAAGCAAGATCCATAAGCATACTCCGAAACGTCAAGGGAACCGGCCCGAACTGCTTCGGGCCGGACTGTAATCCAATCAGCGAATGTCGCTGCCGATCCATTCCATTGAAATTTTTTCGTAGCCGCCATCAGCCAGCATGGCCTCCAGGGTCTTTTGCATTTCCGCTTTGAGTTCGGGATTGTTCTTGCGGATTGCGATACCGAGCGCCACCCGCCCCCCTTCGATGTCAGGCGTATCAAGAATACGGACTTTCTGCCCGGTCTCCTTCACCGCAATCATCACCGGAATGCTGTCCATGACCAGGGCATCCAGCCGACCTGCATCCAGATCAATGAGCATTTCAGGGAGGCTCTTATAGGTCCGCACGCTCAAATCCCCTTGCGCCTTGGCCCATTTTTCATGGGCGTCACCCATGGTTACGCCAACAGTCTTGCCATTGAGATCCTCCAGTTTCTGAATGGAGGAACTCTCCTTGACAACGATCGTGCGTCCGGCATGATAGTAGGGTCCCACAAAATCCACGGCCTTCTCGCGTTCCGGTGTGATGGTCATGGAAGCTACGACCGCATCATATTTTTTGGCCAGCAGCCCGGCGATGATCCCGTCGAAAGGAGTGGTGACGATGTTGGCCTTCAGCCCCATCCGCTTGGCGATTTCCGAGCCGATCGATGCATCAAAACCGACCACCTCATTCTTTTCATTGGTGAAGCTGAATGGCGGATACTGGCCGCTCATTGCAATCCGCATTTCACCGGCGGCCTTGAGCTTTTCCAGCTCGTCCGCCTGGGCGGGGGCACTCGAAAATCCGACCGCGATTGCTAAGGCGGCGACAGCAAACAGGCTATTGAACTTGGAACGCATGATTTTGAGTTTCCTCTGGATTTGTCTTTTTGTTTTGGGGTTATGGTTTGTCATTAACCTTCGAGAATGAGCTTGGCACAGGCTCCGTTTGCAAGCATCCTGCAATATGTCTGCGGGCCCGACACATTGCCGGAATCTACCGGCATATTGTCGGCGCTCCGCAGAGCCGCAAATTCGCACCGCCCTGCGGGCGGAGGCGGTTCACGCAAAGCTGTGAGCGTCGCTTCAAACACAAAAAAGCCCTCACCGCTCCGGAACAAGCCAGGCGGTGAGGGCCTTTGGTCAGACAACCCTTGCTGCGTCTATTTCAGCGCAGATACAAAACTGTCATTTAGCACATCAAGCAGATGGTCAGCATTCTGGCGGCTGAACACCATCGACGGCCGCATTTTCAGCACGTTGTCATGAGGGCCTTCAGTGCCCATCAGAATACCGCGCTGGCGCGCTCCATCATTGATGCGCCGCGCTAAATCAGTCGCCGGTGCCTTGGTCTGGCGATCCGTGACCAGTTCAATACCCAGAAACAGACCCTGGCCACGCACATCGCCGATAATTTCGAAACGGTTTTGCATTTCGCGAAAGCCATCGATCAGATAGTTGCCGACTTCCAGTGCATTTTCACGCAACCCATCACGCTCGATGACATTGAGGACGGCAAGACCCGCAGCGCAGGACACCGGATTGCCGCCAAATGTATTGAAATACTCCATACCATTGTTGAAACTATCAGCGATCTCCCGCGTGGTCACCACGGCCGACATTGGATGACCATTGCCGATCGGCTTGCCCATCGTGACAATATCAGGCACGACATCCTGCAGCTCGAATGCCCACCAGTGACTGCCAACGCGACCGAACCCGACCTGCACTTCATCAGCGATGCAAACACCGCCCGCAGCACGCACCATTGCATAGACTTCTTTCAGGTAGCCTTCGGGCAGGAACACCTGACCGGCAACGCTTGGAATGGATTCTGCCATAAAGAAAGAAGGGGCTTTTCCCTGGAGGCGCATGCTATCAATTTTCTCGGCGATATCCTCAGCAAATCTTTTGCCATGCTCCTCGAAAGCCCAATCTTGCGGAGCGCGATAGCTATCAGGAATCCTGCCTTCATACACATGCTCGGGCCGTCCCTTGCCACCCTTGCGCTTATACTTGTAGGGGCTAAGATCAATGAGCTCCTGCGTAGTACCATGATAAGCCCAGTCAAGGACGATGGCTTCATTGCGACCGGTATGATTGCGTGCCATCCGCAAAGCCAGACTATTCGCCTCACTTCCTGAGCACGCGAAGGATGCGACAGTCAGCCCCTCAGGCAATGTGGCAGTCAGCCGCTCTGCATATTCGACAATGTTGTCATGCAGGTAACGGGTATTGGTATTCAGCAAGGCCGCCTGACGGGCAATTGCCTCTACCACCTCTGCATGGGCATGTCCGATGTGGCAGACATTGTTGAAGCAATCGAGATAAGCACGGCCCCGGTCATCGATCAGCCAGGTACCTTCTCCACGCACGAACTTGATCGGCTCGGAATAGGAGATCGAGAGGTTTGGCAACAGTATTTCTTTGCGCTTTTCGATGATTTCAGCGCGGGTTCTGCCATCTTGAGCAAAGGTTTCTGGCGGAATGCCAGCCAGATCCGCAACATCCGGAAATAAATCAGCCCAGACGTCAAGATATGCTGCTTCACCAACGCCCAAAATTTCAGTTGCGGTCAGATTCACATCTGTGGTCATCTCAAAATGCAGATGCGGGGTCCATCCGCCATTCTCATCAATATCACCCATATGGCCAACAAGGTCACCGGGTTGCAGCTTCTGGCCCGGCTTCAGCCTGCCGAGCGCCTCATGCGCCATATGCCCCCAGAGTGTGACAAATGGCGGGCAGTTTTCAGGGTGATGCTCGAGCTTGACGAGACCACCATACCCAAGCGGCTCATGCTCGATTTCAACACTTAAGACCGTTGCCGCCAGTGGCGTGTAGAGCGGTGTTCCTGCTGGCATGAACAAATCAACGCCAAGATGATGAATGCGGCGCTGTCCTTCAATGAACCGGGATTGAAATGCTTTGTCGGTATAGACCGTGCGTTTCTCACCCCAGGAACCTATTCCGAGCTCAATATCATGTTCCGCACAAAAATCGTCCCACCATTGTGTCGCTTCTGTTGCGCGTTGCTCCGCCGAGGCCACCGTCATGAAATGCGAAGCATCACCATAGGGAACAATCGCCTTTTTCAACGTCGCCGGCGCAGGGCGAACGATAGGAGCGAATGTTTTCGCATTACCCGACACCCACTTGCGGATGGCCGCTGCTCCATCGATTGCATCAAAGCCGCATGCCTTGCGCAAAATCGCGGTGGCAAAGCGCGGGTTCATCGCATCCATTTTTTCCAGAAGACGCCATGCCGGTGCTTCGCTGATCGCAAGATATGGATTGTCATCGGTCTTTTCGCGGCGCGATGCAGAGAATGTAACACTTGTGACAAGGCGCATGGCAATCAGATCGAAGAGAAGATCAATTTCTTCGGCCTTGAGCGGATAACGCTCATGAAATCCTTCAGCCAGGGCTGCAGCAGCGCCAATTGGATCTTGCGTATCAAGGGCCGCATAGGCGCAGGCTATTGCGACTTCTGAAATCAACACTGTATGAACAGCATCACCAAAATCGATCAGGCCGGCGATTTTTTCATGATTGTCGTTATCGACAAGAACATTCCAATCATTGGCATCATTATGGATAACCTGCGCACGCAAGCCTGCAAGCTTGGGAGCGACCAAGTTTTCAAAGCGGGTTATGAAGCGCTCAAGCAATGCTTTCTTATCAGCATCGTCAATATAATGCAGACGGTCGCGCGCGCGGCCTGCATGGCGCAAATCCCAATCGAGATCACGCAATGCACCCACATGGATGAAGCCCTGCAGCGCCTGGTCGAGTTCGCCCAGCGAACGCCCCAGATTGCGCATCAGTTCGAACGTTCTGTTGACTTCGGCCAGCGGGGTTCCCGGCAACCAGCCCACAAGACGTAGAGCATGTTTTTCGCCACTTTTGCCGGTTGTCGAGGCCAGCACATTTCCTGAAACACTTGGCTTTAAATGAGGAACGGCGAGACGGGATTGCGCTGCAGAAAGATGATGAAGCAGCGCCGTCTGGAACTCGCTTTCCAGCTTTGGTTCACTGGCATTGACGATTTTCAGTATCCAGTCAGCATCCGTGCCGGTTTTGAGACGAAAATTACAATCACGCTCGCTGTCGAGTTGAGAGGCCGTTGCATCAACGCCAAAAACGTCTTTTGCCAGTTGTTCTGCGTCAATCACTGAAAACTGAGGCGCGGGGTGAGAGAGATCAGTCATAGCCAATATTTTTCCAGGTTACATTTCTTGTCCGCAGCTTGGCATGCAAAGGATTTTCGGGCATCAAGTATCCTGTCGGGATAACCGGCACATTGTCGGAATGAACCGGCATATGTCCGGTGACGAACAGGATGATGATGCGTGAACTTGATGCGAAAGATCGTGAAATACTGGCAATCCTGTCAAAGGAAGCGCGTATCGCGCTGAAAACGCTGGCTGGGCGTATTGGATTGTCGCGAAGTGCCACGAGCGAACGCGTCACCAATCTCGAGCGAAGCGGCGTCATCAGAGGATACCGGGCGGATATCGGTGAGATCGATGCAAATGTCATTCGAGCGGCATTGTTGATCAACCTGCGCCGAACGCCAGCCCATGAATTGCTCGATATCCTGGCCCGTCATCCAGAGGTGCGACGCGTTTCGTCAGTGAGCGGTCAGCTTGACCTTATCGTTGAACTTGAAACCGGCTCGATTGACGGTCTTAATCGGGTGCGCGATCTGATTGCAGGCCACGCTATCGTTGAGGACCTCACAACAGCGATCGTTTTACGCCGTGATATTGATCGTGAGCTCAGTTAGCTTCCAAATCTAACGCCGGACGTGGCCAAATCCCTTGAATGCCACCGAAAATGACGTTATATTGCGTCAAAATAAATGGCTTTGTTTCAAGGGGTCTGTATATGGGACTCGCACAATATTCAGATAATGGTCTGTTTGCACCGCGCAAAATCGCAGATACGCTGCGTACGACAAGTGATGAAGTCGCACGCTCCGCAGGTTTGGGTCGCGATGCTGTGCAACGCAAAGACCGCGTGCAATCCGACAAAACACAAAAACGACTGCGGGAAATGGTAGAAATCCTGAACAAGGTCGAACCACGTTTCGGTTCGGCACTCATGGCTTATGCCTGGTATCGTTCCGAACCATTGGCCGGTTTTTCTGGCCAAACGGCTATGCAATTGGTTCTCACCGGAAGAGCAAGTGAGGTTCTCGACTATATCGATGCCGTTGATGCCGGAGTTCATGCCTAACCGTGTCGCTTGTTTATCGTGACAAACTCTATCGGGCATTAAATCCAGTTTATGCGCGCGACCCCCTTTCTGGGCGCGGCGCCGCGCTTTTTGGAGGCCGTTTCAACCCAAAAGGCATTCCGGCGCTTTATTCCTCTGTCAGTATAATGACCGCGCTTCGTGAAGCTAACCAGGTTGGCAGCCTGCAACCCACAACACTCGTCGCCTATGAGGCAGATATCGATACTTTATTCGATTGCCGCGATGAATCTGCATTAAAGAAGATGGGACTGGATGCGTTATTGCTCAGCAACCATGGCTGGCGCGATCAAATGCGTTTGAAGGGAGAGGCAACATCGCAAATTTTTGCGCGGCGCCTCATCGCTGCAGGCTATAACGGCTTGTTGGTGCGGAGCTTTGCTAACGGCGCAGGCCTGGATGATCTCAATGTCGTGTTGTGGCGGTGGGGCTCATCAGCGCCGTCCCGCCTTGTCCTGATCGATGATGAGAACAGGCTGTCCCGATAAAGTTTGCCGTTTCAATACCACGCTGCTCGTTTAAGCTACGGCTCGATTGCAAGCACGCTTCCAGGATTCATTTGCCGATCAGGATCAATAAGATCGCGAAGAGATTGCATCAAAGTCATCCGAACAGGGTCCGAGCGGGTCGCGAGTTCTTTGACGAGTTTTCGACCAATTCCGTGTTCTGCCGAAAACGTACCATTCAGTTCATCGACGACATCATGGACGCGCTTCATAATCTCTGTGGTGACCGCAGTGTGATCCTCAATGCAGGACCACTGCTGATGGGTGAAGTGCGCAATGAAATGAATGTTTCCATCCCCGATATGCGAAACAATGAGAATCTCTGCCTGGGGATAGATTTCATGCACCGCTGCACTCGCCCGCTTGATCAGATCAGGAACAAGCGTCGTTCGAACCGCGATATCATGCGAGAGACTATGGCCATGCAGCTTGTTGGCTTCCGAAACGGAATGTCTTAAATGCCAGATGTCTTCAGCCTGGGCCTGGCTCTGTGCGATGAAGGCATCGACAACCAGTCCAGCTTCGAACTGCTCGGATAGCCACTCTTCGAGTGCTTGATGCAACTGGGCTGTTGTGTCTGCACTGCCGAGCTCCACCAGCAATGACCATTCCGGGCGGCTGTCCAGCGGATGTCTTGCACGAGGGATATGCTGAAGAACCAGATCAACCTGATTGCCTGACAAAAGCTCTGCCGCCTGCACCGCCGTATCAAAGCGATCCTGCAGCCCCATCAACAGGGTCACAGCAGCGTCAAGATCGGGAAGCGCGATCCAGGCATGACCCGCAGAACGCAACATTGGCTGCAAACGCAACGCCGTCGCGGTGATAATACCCAGAGTCCCTTCGGCACCAATGAACAGGTTTTTCAGATCATAGCCCGTGTTGTTTTTGCGAAGCGCCTGCAAATCACTCAAAATGCGACCATCCGGCAACACGACTTCAATGCCGCAAATAAGATCACGAATTGGGCCATAGCGAAGCGCGCTGGTCCCCCCTGCGTTGGTGGAGGCAAGGCCGCCCAATTGAGCGCTCCCCTCACTGCCAAGATGCAATGGAATGCGGCGGTCTAAGGCTGCAACGGCATCATGAGCCGCAGTCAGTGTCAAACCGGCATCGGCGACAATGACATTTGACGCTTTGTCGATCTCGCGGATCGCATCCAAGCGACGCAAAGCCATGACAATTGTGCGCTCTGACCCCGATGGCACCGCGCCCTGACACAACCCGGTATTTCCCCCCTGCGGAACAATCTTGCAGGCGTGTTTAGCAGAGAGCTTCATCAGGGCTGAGACCTCAGCGGTCGTTGCAGGCAAGACAACTGCCAGTGCTTCGCCCTTTTCATAGCCGCGCCAGTCCGTCAGATAAGGTTCCTTGTCATGGGCTTCTGTCAGCACATATTGGCTTCCAATCGCCTGGCGAAGGTCGTGCAGGAAAACATCGTTGCAGCTTGGCTTGGACAGCATTTTCTTACCTGTGAATTCTAAAGAAAATTGGGGCATTTCCGATGAGAACGCGTTTTGATCTGTTTGGATCAGATCGGCGCTCTCACTCTCTTTTTGCCTATGTATCTTTGTCTGATCGAAGGGAGATCAGACTTCTCTCAATGCGCTCTCAATGATCCACTCGGCCTGACCAAGTGCCGAGATATCCTCAGCACCTGAAAACGCCAGGAACAAGCGAAGTTCATCCCTGAATTGCTCGATTATCTCCACCACACCCTGAACGCCACTTGCCGCCAATCCATAAAGCGGCCCACGCCCCAGGAAGACACCGTCAGCGCCCGCAGCCAAAAGTTTCGCTGCGTCCGAACCACGCCTCACACCGCTATCAGCAAAAAGCGTCTTGTCGGGGCCGACCGCCTCTCGTATCCGTGGCAACACATCCAGCGGTCGAACGGCACTGTCAAGATTGCGACCGCCATGCGCCGATACCACCACGCCATCGCAGCCTGAATTGAAAATCTCGACTGCATCGGCGGCACAAAGTACCCCCTTGATGAGCAGTTTGTGCGGCCAGCGCTGACGTAGTTCCTTGAGAAAGTCCTGATCAAGAACCGTGTCGAGTGCAAAGCGTGGATTGCGAATGGAACTGGTGACAGCCTTGGCAACATCGCCAGGATAATGCGCATAGGACGGAAATCCGTTACGCATCACATAGCTTCCCATGACACCCAATGTCCAACGCGGATGCAGCATAAGGTCCAGGGCAAGCGTTATCGAGGGCTCTAGTGGAACGCCAAATCCATTGCGGCGGTTATGAATTTTTTTCGGCGAGGCGGGCGTATCAACAGTCAGAACCAATGTTTCAACACCACAGGCTCTGGCGCGTTCCAGGAGTTTCCATGTTTCAGAACGGTCGCGCCAAACATAAAGCTGAAACCACAATTCACTGTCAGGAGCGTTTGCCGAGATCTGTTCGATACTTGTTGATGATTGCGTTGCCACGACAAAGGGTAGGCCTGCCTGCTGCGCCGCACGCGCCATCAACACTTCTCCATCATGGCGCACCATTCCAGCGAGTGCAGTTGGCGCAATCACAAAAGGACATTTGTGCGTAGCACCCAGATATTGCACCGAAACATCCGGCGCTGAGACCGAGCGCAAGACACGGGGCACGATCCGGCGGGTGGCAAAGCCATGATGCAGCGCTTGCAATGCCGTTTCCGCCTCCGTTCCGCGATCGATATAATCAAACAGAGCGAGGGGAAGAAAGCGTTTCGCCTGTTCCCGCGCCTCTGCATAATCTAGAAATTGCGCCCCGCCTGCCATGGTTTAAGCGATCCCCTGGACCCGCAAACCCTCAATGGCCTCATTGATGAGTTGCTGTGTCGCCGTGCTCGGGGCTTTCAACGGCAATGACACCGGCCCAACCGGCAGTCCCAGATGCGCCATCATGGTTTTGAGCGGGCCCGGATTGACCTCATTGAACAGTGCAGCAAAGCTCGGCAGAAGCTTTTGATGCAGTGCGATCCCCTCAGCAAGCCTGCCTGAGGCAAGTGTATCGTGGATCTGGGTCCAATAGGCCGGCAACATCGGTGCGCTGGCCAGAATACCACCCGTTGCCCCATGCATGATATGGATCGCGTACATCATGTCGTCGCCAGACAAAAGCGCAATACGACCGCCGATTGCCGCCGAAAGACGTTGGAAGTAATAGGCATCCGTATTGCAGATCTTGGCACCGATAATGGTGCCGTCCTCACCTAAGGTCTTTAGCGTATCGACTGCCGTGACAAAGCTGGTGCGCGCCGGAACGTCATAATAGACAAGCGGCAAATCGACCGTGCTGCGGTAGGTGCGGAAATAATCAATCACACCTTGCTGGCTCGGTATCACATAAAAAGGCGTCACCAGAAGCAAGGCGTCGGCACCGACCTCCTTAAAAGCTTGTCCATGTTCAACTGCCTCTGCCCAGCCTGGAGAAACAACGCCGGCAACCACCGGAACGCGGCCGTTGACGATCCGCACTGTTTCGCGAACCATCGCGACACGCGTCTGCATTGAAAGCGCGGTAAACTCTCCGGTACCACCGACCGGTGCCAGGCCCTTTGCGCCACCGGCAAGATTGGCCTCGATAAGGGTTTTAAGCGCTGCAACATCAAGCGCACCGTCTGCGGTCAATGGTGTCGGAATGGCGGGAAACATGCCCACGAGATCAAAATGCTTCATTGTCGATGATCCACCGTCTGGTCAGATGATTAATGCTCAACCTTGGAAAGGAAACTCTTGAGACGTTCGGTTTCGGGGTGCTTGAGGACACGGTCAGGTGCCCCGGTTTCCACAACATGCCCGGCCTCCATGAAAATGACCTTGGATGCGACATTGCGGGCAAAGCTCATCTCATGGGTCACCACAATCATCGTGGTTCCCTCCGCAGCCAGCCCCTGCATCACGTCGAGAACCTCGCCGACCAGTTCCGGATCGAGCGCTGATGTCGGCTCGTCAAAAAGCATCACCTCCGGCTCCAGTGCCAGAGCACGAGCGATCGCCACACGCTGCGCCTGACCACCCGAAATCTGGCGCGGATAAAGATCAACCTTGTCTGACAATCCCACCCGCTTGAGCAGTTTGAGTGCCAGGTCGCGCGCCTCGTCCTTGCTCTTGAGTTTGTTGAGCAATGGGCCTGACATGACGTTCTGCAGCACCGTCATATGGGGAAAAAGATTGAAGCCTTGAAACACCATCCCCGTCTTCATACGGAAATGCGCTTTCACCCGCTCCGGATATTTGCTGTTTGGATTGAATTCAAGGCGGTTGCCGGCCACCTCGATCAGGCCCTCCGTCGGTTGTTCAAGCAGATCAAGACAACGAAGCAGGGTTGATTTCCCGCAGCCCGACGGGCCGATGAGCACTGCGACATCGCCGCGCTCCACGACAAGGTCGATACCGCGCAGCACCTCATGCGTGCCAAATGTCTTGCGCAGATTCTGAACTCTGATCATCGCAGCCACCTTCAATGTTTGATTTCGAAACGGTTCGCAATCAGCGTCACAGGTGTGAGGATCGCCAGATAGAGCAGCGCCGCAAAGGTGTAGACTTCAAGCGGGCGGTAGGTTTCCATCGTCAGGCTGCCAGCCGCATACATAAGGTCGGGAACAGCAACGACCGAAAGAAGCGATGTGTTTTTCAGCTGCAAAATGGTCTGACTGACAATCGGGGGGATCATGCGTCGTGTTGCTTGCGGCAAAATGATATGACGCATTTTGGTAAAGTACGAGAACCCCAAGACAGTCGAAGCTTCCCACTGGCCCCGGTCGATGGAAATGACACCGGCTCGAAATATCTCCGCCGAAAATGCCGCCATATACAAGGTCAAGCCGAGCCCTGCCGCAAACCAGTCCGGCAAAGTATAGCCGGTCAGCATCGGCAGCGCGTAAAAGAACCAGACAATCTGCACCAAGAGCGGCGTGCAACGAAACAAATGGATATAGGCGTTGATGAGCAAGGTCAGCACCGGAATCCGCGCCACCAGAGCGAGCCCCAGAAACACGCCGATCAACAGACCAGCCAAGGAGGTGACGGCTGCATAGGCGACCGTCACACCGATCGCATTGAGCCACAATTGTCCGTCCTGAATAACGGACCAGTCAAATTGATACATCCGAATGCACTCCCATTTTTGCGGCGGCACCCTATCCGGATCAGGCAGCCTCTTTCTGGCAGCTAGCTTGATTCGAGATAACCACCAAGGTTTTTTACACAAAAATACCTTTTTAATCGTTCTGCGATTACATTTAATCGCTGTGAAATTTTTTTTTATCAATATTTGCTTTTTCTTGCTGTTTTAGCGAGAAGAAGCGCTGCGAAATGATTTTTCCCTTGTCGCGGAACACGCAATGACCACAAGGTGGATCTGGTCTTATCAAGTCCTCCACAGAAGGGCAGTTGAAGGGAATGAATACAATGATGAAAACACTCACCGCAGCGCTTTTGAGCTTCGTCGGCATCACAATCGCCGCACCGGCGAACGCCGAATCCGTATGGGACAAGATCGAGCGGACCGGAGAAGTTGTGTGCGGCGGGGTCAGAAACTATCCGCCCACCTCGTTCCACGTCGGCGGCGAACTCGAATATGCTGGCTATGGTCCGCGGGTCTGTCGTCAGATGGCAGCCGATCTGGGCAAGGCAATGGGCAAAGATCTCAAGCTGAAATGGCGTGAAGTGACCTGGCAGAGCATTGTGCTCGACCTTCAATCGGGTCGTCTCGACATCTTTCCCGGTATGACCGCAACCGAAGAACGCAAGAAAGCGCTCGCGATGGCTGGCCCGGTCTGGCAGATGTCCGACTGCGTGATCGGTGCCAAAGGCAAGGAACCGATGAAAACATGGGCCGAGTATAATTCTCCCAATGTCACCTTTGCCATGGTGACCGGCGCAGCACAAACCGCCTTCATCAAGAAAAACATGCCTGACGCCAAGATCATGAGCCTGAAGGAGATGAGCGAAGCCATCATGGCCGTGCAGTCAGGTCGGGCAGACTATATGCTGCAGGAACTTCCAATCTGCATGAAGACCTTCGAAAGCGCGCGCGGCGCGTTCTCAAGCTACACCTTGCCAGAACCCGTCCACGGCATTCCAGTCTCCGCCGCAACCCGCAAGGACGAGGATGGCCGCGTTCAGCAATTCCTGCAAACATGGGCTGACGAGAACCGCAGCAAGCAAACAATCGTGCCCCTGCTTCTCGAAGGTTTCAAAGATGCGGGCATGGATGTCACAACGCTCCAGAACATCCGTTTCTGACACCATCACGGAAGGTGCCGCAGCGCGGCATCTTCCTGATTGCCGCATCCTGCAGCTTTTGATTGTGGAGACGCCAAAAAAGTCTCTTCGCTCTTCAGGAACACAGGGTAAAAGATTGACGTGAGAATGGCATCGGCAATGCCATCGCAGCCAGAGGACAGGCATGTATGGGACTGACCGAAGACGAGCATGATGACCCGATGATGGTCCGGGCGGTCGAAAAGGCCTTCCGTGTTCTGGAAGCGTTCGACCCACTGCATCCGCGCCAGACGTTGACCCAACTCGCGCAAAGAGCAGGAATCGATCGCTCCGCCGCGCAGCGCTTTGCCCATACGCTGCTGCATCTGGGCTATCTCCAAAAGGTACCCGGCAGCAAGACCTATGAGCTAGCAGCCAAGTCATTGAACATGGCCTATCGCTACACACGTTCAAGCCTGCTGGTGCAAAGAGCGCATCCCTATCTGCTTCATCTCAACCGCAGCACCGGTGAAACCATCTCGCTCACGCTGCTTGACGACACCGATATTATCTATCTCGCCCGCTATCTCTCTGCCAATACGCTCGACAATGATGTCATTGTCGGCAGCAGGCTTCCCGCCTATTGTTCGGCAGCCGGCCTGGTCTTTCTTGCCGGACTGGAAGATGCTAAAATTCACGATATTCTGGCGCGCAGTGACCTGCGTGCCTATACGCCGAAAACCGTCTTTGATCCCGAAAAGATCTGGCGACGCATCTCAGAGACAAGACAGCGCGGTTTTGCCATTGCCGAGGAACAGGTCTATACCAACGACATCGCGCTGGCAGCTCCCATCTATCTGCCGGACGGATACACAACCGCGGCGGCAGTCCTTGCTGCCTCCAATCTTCGCTACAATGAAGACACGCTCGTTCGGCAATTTGTGCCGATGATGATTTCGGCAACCCGCTCCGTCACCCAGATTCTGGCTTAGCTTCGGACGACTGCGCGGCAATCTCCACCCGGTTCTTGCCGTTCGACTTGGCTTGATAAAGCGCCCGATCCGCCTTGCGCAGAAGACTTTCGAAGCTCGATGAGGTCGCCCTTTTTTGAGCCACGCCGATCGATACTGTCACCGGCAATGCGTTCTCCCCTACTACGAACGGGCTCTCGGCGATGGTCCGACGGATGGCTTCTGTCGCGATCAGCGGCAATTCACTGTTGCGTTCGCCAAAGATGATGACAAATTCCTCGCCACCCGAGCGGGCAACAAAATCATCCGCCTGCATGCTCGCCTGCAGGCATGCTGCGACATGTTTGAGCACCTGATCACCGACCTCATGGCCATGATTGTCATTGATCCGCTTGAAGTCATCAATATCAAGGACAGCCACCACATGCGGCACCGGTAAATGCCTGACCCGCTCAAATCGCTCCGTCCCCACATCATTCAATGTCCGGCGATTGGGCAATCCGGTGAGATAATCCTTTGATGCGACGCGTTCCCAGCGACGACGCACCTGATCTGTACACATCAAAATGAAAGCCGTGGTACCGATAATCGGCAGGATAGCCAGAAATACCGGGGTGATGGTATTCATCCAGTTGCTGTTGTCCGCAATGTCGAGCTGTGCACCGGCCTCTGTTGCAATATAGAACAAAGCTCTCAGTGCTGTTAAAACCAACGCCGCACAGTAAAGCGAGATCAGCATGATGCGGCTGCGGGAACCATCACGGTGGCGCTTGTCGGCAAGCAGCCGGATACTGGCTGCCATCAGCCAGATCCAGACAACCGAAACCACCACGATCCGCGCCAGCGTGTCGGGAACAATGGCCAGAAAATACAGGAAAACCGCCATGCCAAGACCGAAGACAAGCCATGGAAACAGATTGCCGCCGAGATTCTGGAACGTTCTGATCGCCCGGTAATAAAGGCAGAGCCCTGCAAAAAGACAACTATTGGCGACCAGCACCGACAGGGTACGGGGCAGCCAGCCACCCACTGCAAAGGTCACGCAGCCCGCCGCAACGACAAGCGTCGCCCACACCCAGTTCATGGCAGCTGGGCGCAGCGAGACGGGGAAATCGCGGTTGATCGCACTGAGCATCGCGCCATTGGCAAGGATGATCATCGTGACGGTTAAATAAACAGATTTTGCGTCCACCCTGCCCCCTTGCCCTTCTCGTTTATTCAGACACGGCAAGCATGGCCGCAGCGCAACACTGTGCTGAGTGCCGCTCCATCTTGCACTTTGAAAACACCGTCACTTTCATATTGCCTGCAAGCAAAAGGGTAAAGCGGAATAGATTGGCACGGCCATTTCGGGCATTTGCAGCAGCCGCCGCCGCAAACACGGCCGTTAGAGAGTTATTCAGCTTTTATTCATCAAGTTTTCGCTAACAAAGTCGTGATCTTGCCGGAATTTGCGCTCAAGCAATGCGGATTAATAGCGCGAGACGGTCCGATATAAGCCGCTCGTCCGTCGGTCACATCGACGTCTGCCGTCCTTAAGGAGAGGGATTATGAAAATTCGTTCCAAGCTTCTCGCAACCGTAGTGCTGCCGGCACTCTCTGCCTCCATGATGATGCAGCCGGTCAACGCACAGCTGCTCAGCGAGCCGGCCATCCTGCTTGCGCAGGATAGCGGTGAGCAGGACTCAGACGCCGAAACGCTAAGGCAGCAACAGGCCGAAGAAATGCAGCGGGCAGCCGAGGAGGCTCAAAGGGAGGCAGCCGAACAGCAGCGCGCCGCAGAAGAAGAAACACGACGCAACGCTGAAGAACAACAGCGTGCAGCACAGCAAGAAGCGGACCGACAGGCCGAGCAACAGCAGCGCGCTGCTGAACAAGCGCAACGTGAAGCCGCAGAGCAGCAACGCGCGGCAGACGAACAAAATGCCATTGAAGAAGAAGCACGTCGCAAACAGGCTGAGGATGCGGCCCGTCAGGCCGCCCTGCAACAAAAAGCGGCCGAAGAACAGGCAAAACGTGAAGCCGAGCAGCAACAAAAAGCCGCTGATGAGCAAGCGCAGCGTCAGGCTGAAGAGCAAAGACAGGCAGAGGAGAAGGCTCGTCGCGAAGCGGCAGAACAGCAGCCGAGCATTGAGCAGCAAAAGACGATAGAGGACGAAGCCAAAAGAAAGGCACGCGAAGCGACAGAACCCGCACCCGCGCAGGACAATGCCCAACCCGCGCCAACACCGCAGGAACAGCCGCCCCAGGCCGATCCGCAGCCGCCTGTAGCGCCGCAACCCCAAGCGCAGCCACAAGCGCAACCACAAGCGCCTGAGCCGGATCCCGAACAACCCGCCGCGCGGCCACAACGATCTGACGCGCCCGCACTGCCCGACAATCCTCAGGCGCCCGCAGATACGGGCGCTCCGGCAAGCTCCGACACCGATAGCGGCGCCATGCCGCAAGAGCAACCTGAAGGTGAGAAGCCGCAAGTTGTGCCGCCGGAAAATGCCGCACAGAATCCGCCTTCTGAAATCATCGACGAACGCACGCCGGAACTCAAGGAGCAGATTGCTCGCGATCCAGCCAGCACGGACGAGACCGTCGTGCTGCCGGTCGAAAACGGGGCTGCCATTCTCGATAGCGACAAAGATGCTGACAATTTCGGCGGTAAACAATCGCGGGAAGAGCGCCGCAAATTGCGGGAGCAGCAGCGTGCGACAGAGGAGCAGAAGCTGCCGCCCCCAGTTGATGACGCTGCAGCTCAGGTCGAAATTCCAGATAATCTGAAGGCCGCACTACCGCAAAAAATTGAGGCAAACCTCAAAGAGGAAGGCACACGCGTCAAAGACGCGCCGGCTTTCATGGTTCCTGAGACGACAAACATCGTCAATAACACGGTCGTTAACAACACTGTCATCAACAACACGACAGTCAACAACACGACTATCAACGACAACGTGACGAATGTGAAGATCATCGAGCAGATCGATAACCGGGTCATTCTGGATGCCGGCGATCGCATCTTTGTGCGTGGCGATGATCGTCCTCGCCTGCGCCGCAATGCCGAGAACACCTATTATGATGAGCTGCCCCGTGGGCGCTTGCGCGAGACGATTGTGCGCCCTGGCGGGCATGAAATCGTAACGGTTTATGACCGTTATGGCGATATCCTGCAGCGCTCTCGCATTGACCGCGATGGAAATGAATATCTGATGATTTATGCGCCTGAGTATGACGATAGCCCGCGTGCGGCAATATTCGACGTCGGCTATGATCTGCCTCCGATGCGACTGACAATTCCGGTCAACGACTACATTATCGATGTGGCGCAGGATCCGGAGCGCGACTTCTACGACTTTTTGGCAATGCCACCTGTGGAGCGTGTTGAACGCGTCTATACCATCGATGAGGTGCGGCACTCCGCACGCCTGCGGGATAAAGTGCGCCGCATCGATCTCGATACAATCCATTTCGCCACCGGCAGTGCCGAGGTGTCCTTGTCACAGGCCAAGACACTGCGAAAGGTCGCCAATGCCATTCAAAAGGTCTTGGCCAAGGATCCTGGCGAAACCTTCTTCATTGAAGGCCATACAGATGCTGTCGGCTCTGATCGTTCCAACCTGGTTCTCTCAGATCGGCGCGCGGAATCGGTCGCAAACCTCCTGACCGAGGTTTACGACATCCCGGCAGAAAATCTGGTCACACAAGGTTATGGCGAGCGCTTTCTGAAAATCCGCACCCAGGCAGCGGAACAGGAAAACAGACGCGTGACGATCCGACGTGTCACACCGTTGGTTCGACCTGTCGCACAACGTTGATCATCGCATTTTCAGGGCCAGATCTCGTATCTGGCCCTTTTTTTAGGAAGGGCGGAAATACGTCATTTGCCTGATAGATAATATGAGCAGAACTTCATATAGACTTTGTATAAACCCGGTAACGTTTGAATATGAAGAAACATCAGGCACAGGCAAACATTGGCTCGAGCGATCCGGTTAGGAATGAGAAACTTGTTATTTTAATGTACTGGAGCGTGCCAGAAAGCACATTTTTACGGCGCGTTGGAATTAACTGAAGGAACTGGTTCGCAATGCAATCGATCTATGCGAGGAAATCTTGAATGGTGCGTCCGATCAATGCACCGACAACCGCAATGGGTGAAAGCAAGTATCGGTTCGAATGCGACTTCGCGCTTGAACCAGCCTTTCAAAAATTGGTTGATGAGGCCGAAAATGCCGGGTGGGATCGGTTACAGATCGCACTATCAGTTATCAACCTCTGTGAAGAGATTATTTATGGCCCTGAAAACCAGGAAGGGCACAGCTAGGCCGCACCCTTCTGACACCAATCTTAAAAATCAGTGCTTTCAATCCGCAAAAAACTGAACCTTCATCGTCGCAGGATCACCACCCTGTTTTGTGAAGAAAGGCAGCATTTCCTCAATCGGAAGGCGATGTGAAATGAGGCGCGCCATTTCACCTTTGTCCTTTTGAAGGATTTCAAGCGCCTGCGGAATATTGCGATTAAGCGAATGCGAACCAGCAAGACGGATCTGACGCCGGAAGATTTCAAATGGCGCAACCGAGATACGCGCATCGGGCGCGCAGACGCCAAACACCAGCACCGTACCACCATCGGCCGTAAAGCTGACCATGCCTTCCGCGACTTTCGCAATGCCCGTCGCGTCAGCCACAAAATCAAAGCTCTTCTTGCGGGCGTCAAGTTCAGCGGAGCCTGACACAACCGGCTCAAGGCCGAGGCTTTCACTAAAAGCCAGACGATGTTCGTTAATGTCCGCCACAGCGACTTTTTCAACGCCTTGCGCTTTGAGCGACAGCGCAAGCAGCAGACCGATTGGTCCTGCCCCGAAAACCAGTGCCGTTTCAGAGCCTTGCGGACCCGGTTTCAACCCCGCCGCGCCAAGCCCGTTGAGAACGCAGGCCAGCGGCTCAGCAAGGGCCGCGACATCAAATGGCAAGTTGCCAATCGGGTGAAGATGCTGCGCATGCACAAGGCTTTTATCGGCAAAGCCCCCATTATGGGTGACGCCATAGGCTTTCAGCTCAGCACATAAATTGGTCAGTCCCTTGCGGCAAGCCCGACAGTGACCGCAGGGAATATTCGGGTCGACGGCCACCCGATCGCCCGGCTTCACATTGGTCACGTCTTCCGCGACCGCAATCACCACACCTGCATATTCATGCCCCGGCACAAGCGGAAACGCGCTTGATCCATAACGGCCATGCAACACGTCGATATCGGTGTGGCACAGACCTGAGGCATTGACGTCAATCAAGGCATGTCCGGGCTTGAGCTCTGGGTCAGGGAGCTGGGCAAGCGCCGCGATCCCATGACCGGTAAAATAAATGGCTTTCATTTCTGCACCTAAAAATGGCTCAAGCCATCCAGTTTCCGCCATCGACACCAAATGTCTGGGCGAGGATGTAATTGCTTTCCGACGAAGCCAGGAAAATCGCCATGCCGGTAATGTCTTCCGGGTCTGCAAAGCGGCCAATCGGAACAGACTTCGCAACTAAAGCCTTCTTTTCGCCCGGCTTCAAGCCCTCCCACTTGGCAAAATTCGCATCAACCACATCCCAATGCTCGCCATCCACGACGCCGGGTGCAATCGCATTGACCTGGATATTGTGTTTGACCAGTGCAAGGGCGGCCGATTGTGTAGCCGAGATGATTGCTGCTTTTGACAGACAATAAAGCGTCACCAGCCCCTCTCCGCGGCGCCCTGCCTGGCTTGCCATATTGATGATCTTGCCACCACGGCCCCGCGCGATCATCACATTCGACACCGCTTTCATCATAAACAGCGGGCCTTTGAGGTTGATGCCAAGAACACGCTCATAGCTCTCTTCGGTAATGGCATTGATGGGCGCCATATCGAAAATCGCAGCATTATTGACCAGAATATCGATGCCACCATATTCCTTGTCGACTGCGGCCACCACCTTTTCAATATCTGAAAGGTTGGTGACATCAAGCTTCACCGCCGTCACCCCATCACCCAGGCTTTTCGCCGCTTCCTCTGCCCGTTCGATGTTGATATCGGCGATGATCACCCTGGCCCCCTCACGCGCATAGGCTTCAGCAAAGCCAAGACCAATACCGCGTGCAGCGCCGGTGATGAGGGCAACCTTATCTTTCAGTCTCATGAGAATTCTCCGGAAAATTATTGCGTGCAGTCAAAGCGCATCCCGCCAGTGCCAACAGGCCTTCGGACTGGATGCGCGGGATCGAAATCAGCGCATGGCACGCTCTAACGATGCGTTTTCTTTTCAGACAACAGAAGCGGATGCCGCTCTCGACGCTCCAATGCCAGACCATCCGATTTAAAGAGATGTGCATCCGCTGGATTGAAACCAAGTCGGGCGGTCTCATGCGTGCGCGCCGTGCTGCTGCCACCGGCTTCAGCGACAATCAGCTCCTTGGCTGCAGAATTCTGGACGTAAAGATAGGTCTCCCCGCCCAGCCGCTCCACCACCATGATTTCACCATCCAGAATGCCGTCATCCGCCGGATGAAGATGCTCCGGGCGAACCCCCAGAACCAGCGCGCCACCTGGTTCCATCCCAGCGGCCGTAACCGGAACCGTGACGGTATTGCCATTGCTCAGTTCAACCGTCACCCCGTCGCTGCCGGTGGACTTAATCTTCACATCGATGAAATTCATCGTCGGTGAGCCGATAAACCCGGCCACAAAGCGATTGACCGGATGATGATAAAGTTCGAGCGGCGACCCCATCTGTTCAACCCGGCCATCGCGCAGCACAACGATCTTGTCTGCGAGCGTCATCGCCTCGACCTGATCATGCGTCACATAGATCATGGTTGCGTTCAAACGGTCATGCAGACGCGCAAGCTCGATGCGCATCTGAACGCGCAACGCAGCATCGAGGTTGGACAATGGCTCATCAAACAGGAAGATTTTAGGCTCGCGCACCATTGCGCGGCCTATGGCAACACGCTGACGCTGACCACCGGAGAGCTGGCGCGGCTTGCGATCGAGAAGCTTGTCGAGCTGAAGCGTCCTTGCCACCTCCTCGACCTTGCGCTCGCGTTCGGTCTTGGACACCCCTGCAAGCTTGAGGGCAAAACCCATATTGTCGCGCACATTCATATGGGGATACAAAGCATAGGTCTGGAAAACCATCGCCAGGCCGCGTTCGTCAGGTGGCACATCATTGCAGTTTTGGCCGTCAATCGTCAGATCACCGCCGGTGATTTCCTCCAAGCCGGCGATCATCCGCAGCAGCGTTGATTTTCCCGAGCCGGACGGACCGACAAAGACCACGAATTCCCGGTCTTCAATATTGAGATCGACGCCCTGGATGACATCGACATTGCCATAGGATTTTGTCGCGTTATGAAAAGAAAGCGTAGCCATTTGGTTCCCTTTACTTCACGGCGCCGAAGGTGAGACCGCGCACCAGCTGGCGCTGCGTAATCCAACCAAAGACAAGAATTGGCGCGATGGCGAGCGTGGACGCCGCCGAGAGTTTTGCCCAGAAGAGCCCTTCCGGCGAAGAAAAGGACGCAATGAACGCCGTCAGGGGCCCGGCTTGAGACGCCGTCAGATTGAGACTCCAGAAGGCTTCGTTCCAGCATAAAATGATGGAAAGCAGCGCGGTCGACGCAATGCCCGGCAGACTGAGCGGCAGCAACAGATAGCGGATCTGCTGTCCGACCTTGGCGCCATCCATGCGGCTGGCTTCCAGAATCTCGTGCGGCACCTCCTTGAAGAAGGAATAAAGCATCCAGACGACAATCGGCAGATTGGACAGCGTGAAGATGAGGATCAGACCGGTGCGGGTATCCAGCATGCCGCTGTCGCGCGCCAGAAGATAGATCGGCACCAGCACACCAACCGCGGGAAGCATCTTGGTCGACAGCATCCACAGCAGCAGATCCTTGGTGCGCTTTCCCGGAAAGAACGCCGCCGCATAAGCCGCAGGCACCGCGATGATCAGCGACAGAATGGTCGCGCCCAGGCTTTCAACCACGCTGTTCATCGCATAGCGGAGATAATCAGCCCTCTGATTGACCGCTGCAAAGTTTTCAAGCGTTGGCGAGAACAACAGCTTTGGCGTAGCCACCGCATCAATCTCGGTCTTAAACGCCGCCATCAGCATCCACAGGATCGGAAAGAACATCAGCAGCGCAACCACCCAGCCGATGATCCCGGCTGCGAGAGTGGCCTTATTGAATTTACGTCTTTTTTGAGCCATCGCAGCCTCCTAACTATCCAGGTTGCGCGCAACGGTGCGAATGAGAAAAAAGGCAACAATATTGGCAAGCACAATGGCAATGACGCCCGCCGCCGATGCTCCGCCAATGTCCCATTGCAACAGCGCTTTAAGATAGATGAAATAGGTCAGCGTCGTGGTGGCAATGCCAGGACCGCCCGAGGTGGTGACAAGAATTTCTGCGAAAATCGACAGAAGAAAGATCGTCTCGATCATGATGACAACGGAGATCGGACGCAGAAGATGCGGCAGAATGATGTAATAAAACATCGCCGGACCTTTCGCGCCATCCAGCCGCGCCGCCTCCATCTGCTCGCGATCGAGCGACTGCATGGCCGTCATCAGAATGAGCGTCGCAAACGGCACCCATTGCCAGGATACGATCATGATGATGGACGCCATCGGGAACTGCGAAAACCAGTCCACCACCGGCAGGCCAAGACTGCGCGAAATGAAGGCGAAGAAGCCATTGACCGGATGCATCAACAGGTTTTTCCAGATCAGGGCCGAGACGGTCGGCATCACGAAGAACGGCGCGATAACCAGCAGCCGCGCAATGTTCTTGCCAAAGAAATCCTGGTCAAAAATGACGGCAAACAACACGCCCAGGATGATGGATATTGCCAGCACAGATCCCAGCAGGATCAAAGTGTTGGCAATTGCCGACCACAGTCCGGGGTCGGAGAGGAGGAAAGCGTAATTCGAGACACCGGCAAAGCCTGTCACGAAGGGATTGATCAGATTGTAATATTGGAATGAAAACCACAGCGTCATCGCCAGTGGGACAATCATCCATAAAAGCAGCAGGATAACAGCAGGCGCAAGCAGAGGGCCGGTCCGAATGGTCCGGCGTGATCTGGATGCAAAACGAGACTTGGTGCCGGCAACGGCCACATTGCTAGATGGCATGAAATGCCCCTCCCTTCCCGTTCTTGCTCTCACTCCACCAAGAGCAGTGACGGTTAAGCGGCATCGTCGGGCCGCTCTTCGGTTGCCTTCTGAGCATTTTGGGAGGCAGAACCGTTTGACAATCCTGTTCCCCATGCTCATGAGCCTTGCGGTACAACGACCTGCCGCCCGATTTGAAGTCAAGCGGCAGGATCGGGGTGCGGGACCGGTTTACTTGATGTAACCGGCCTGCGTCATCATCTGCTCTGCCTGACGCTGGGCGCCATCAAGTGCGGCATCAACAGTTTGCTGACCCGCAACAGCCGAGGAGATCGCCTGACCGACAATGGTGCCGATCGCCTGAAATTCCGGGATCGCTACGAACTGGATCCCTGTATAGGGAACCGGGTCCTTGGTCGGCTTGGTTGGATCAGCAGACTCGATCGCCTTGAGAACGGTCTCGGCAAACGGCGCCGCCTTTTTATAGTTCTCATTGGCATAGGTCGATTGACGGGTGCCCGGGGGAACCGCGACCCAGCCTTCCTTCTCGCCGACCAGTTCGACATATTTCTTCGAGGTGGCCCATTTGAGGAACGACTTTGCCGCTTCCGCCTTGCTGGTCGAGGCCGGGATTGCAAGGTTCCATGACCATGCCCAGGCGGAACCGTTCGGCGTCACTTCAACGGGCGCCTTGGTAAAGGCGACCTTATCGGCAACCTGGCTCTGGGTCTTGTCATAGATGCGCCCAGCAGCAGAGGTCGCGTCAATCCACATCGCGCAATGTCCCGTCGAGAACAAAGCTTGGTTTTCGTTGAAACCATTGGAGGTAATTCCGGGAGGGCCTGCTTCCTTCATCAGATCAACATAGAAATTGATCGCCTTCTTCCATTCATCCGAATTGATCTGTGGCTTCCATTGCTCGTCAAACCAGCGACCACCATAGGTGTTCACCAGCGTGCCAAGATAGGCCATGTTTTCGCCCCAGCCCGGCTTGCCACGCAGGCAGAGGCCATATTGTTCCTTCGACTTGTCGGTCAGCTTGGTGGCAAATTCCTTGATCTGCGCATAGGTCGGCGCCTCAGGCATGGTCAGACCAGCCGCTTCAAACAGATCCTTGCGGTAAAGGGTAAACGAGCTTTCAGCATAGAAGGGCACGGCGTAAAGCTTGTCATCCACGGTGAGACCCGCGCGCACCGGCTTGATCAGATCATCATAATCATAATCATCACCAAGATCGCCGACCTCAAGCAGCCAGCCTGCCTTGCCCCAGATCGGCGCCTCGTAGCCACCGATGGTCATGATATCGAACTGTCCACTCTTGGTGGCAATGTCGGTGGTCACGCGTTGACGCAACACGTTTTCTTCCAAAACCACCCAATTGAGCTTGTTGCCGGTTTCCTTCTCCCATTCCGACGACAGCTTCTGCATGATGATCATGTCAGCATTGTTGACCGTGGCGATGGTGAGTTCCTCAGCACTCGCCGCTCCACATCCAATGGCCAATATTGCCACCGATGCAATCAGTCCTGCACGATAAGATTTGGTTCGCATTTCGTCTCCTCCTTTACGAATGCATAGCAAATTTCTTACATGTGTAAAATTTATGAACAGTCCCATGCGGCTTGTCAAGCGAGGCTTTCTCTTGCCTGCCTTCTCACAATGCTAACAGCAAAAACGATGTTTCAATAAGAAAATTCTTGGAGGTGGCCTGGTTGAGAAATACGCCTTGAAAGACTGCATCCCGCGACACCATCAGATCAAGACATCCATAGAACCGATCAGGCCGAGCCACGCATGATCAGATGACTGTCGAGCCTGCGCAGCTCGGTCTCCACCGCCGCACCACTCTCCTGCGCATGAATACGCGAAAACAGCATATCGAGCCCCAATTGCGCGATATTGCGATAATCCTGCGCCACCGTGGTCAGAGGCGGACAGGTGAAGCGACTGAGCGGATGATCATCATGGCCTGCGACCCGCAGATCGCAACCGGCCTCGCGGCCGACATGACGGCGTCTTTCAAAGGCCGCCGCGATGACACCGAATGCCAGCCGGTCATTGGCACAAAGCACCGTGCGCGTCGGAAAGCCACCGCGATCAAGAATTCGCCCGGCCTCGCAATAGCCGAGCTCTTCGAAATTCCAGTTGCGGGCCGCCATCGGCAGCACGATCGGCTCGACGCCCAGATGCTCCATCGTCGCAATATAAGCAGAACGCCGGTCCAATGCATTCTGATTGACAGCTGGCATTTCCAAAAAGCACGGATGTTCGCCCGTCCGACACAAATATTCGGTTATATTGCCAATGCTCTGGCGATTATCGGTGCCGACAAACGGCTGATCCTCGCCAATCCGATTGTCCAGAAACACCATCGGCATGGCGTTGGACAGACTGGCCAGCAGCTTGGTGTCGGTATCAAATCCGAGCGGCGCCATCAGCACGCCGGCAATTTTCAGCGACATTAATGTGCGCATTGCCCGCGCTTCCAGCTTGCGGTCACCATGCGATGACAGAACAATCGTCCAATAACCTTCGGAAAGGCAGCGCATCTCGATCTGACGGATGATTTCAGCGTAGAAGGGATCGGAGATGTGCGGAACAATCACCCCGATATTCTTGGGCTTTTTCCGATTGAGGCTGACCGCAAATATATTGGGCTGGTAATTATGGTCCTTAAGCGCCTGTTCAATGCGGGCGCGGGTCGAGGCCTTGACACTTTCGGGATTGTCGAAATATTTCGAAACGGTTGGCCGCGAAAGCCCACTGGCCGCCGCGAATTCCTCCATCGTCCGGATCTTGTGACCACCCATTGCGCATTCTTCCCGATCCGCTCGAGTCATTGTTCCAGCGGCATATTTCTTTCTATGCGTAAAATTTTTTTGACACAGAAGCAACCGCGTTTGTGATGTCTGCCCGGCAATCACCGCATAACCCTGCCAGAAACACCGTGATCTCGCTGTGAAATCCCGCGAAAAAATCAACCACTTTTTTACACGCGACAATTTTTGTATTGACTCCCGGAACAAGCTTACGCATTTCTATATTCGGCTCGCGTGAGCCACGCACGGAGCCTGCCTTCCACACGACCTGGTCACCGGTCCGGTGCCCACGCCGCACGGATTGCGCGGAGGTCCCAATCATCAGGAGGAGCCGGACAGCCCGGTTCTCGTCGGAGGAAATCATGTTTCGTAAGTCGCTCGCCCGTATTCTGTTCTCTGGCGTTGCCTTGGCAATGCTCAGCGGTATCGCCGCCGCCGAAGGCATTGGCGCATCGCTACTCACCCAGCAGCATCCCTTCTACATTTCACTCGCCGAGGCGATTAAGAAGCAGGCCACCACAGAGGGCGTTGCGCTGGAAGTCTCCATTGCCAATCAGGACCTGAGCAAGCAGCTGGCGGATGTCGAGGATTTCATTACCAAGGGCGTCGATGTGATCATCATTTCGCCCGTCGACAGCAAGGGCGTCCGCTCGGCCATTACCAAGGCACAGAAAGCGGGTATCAAGGTCATTACAGTTGACGTACCAGCCAACAATATTGATGTGACCTCCTTTGTTGGTACCGACAATTTTGCTGGCGGGGAAAAGGCTGGCGAATTAATGGCAACATCGATTGGCGACAAAGGCAATGTTGCTGTGATTGAATACCCGACTGTTCAATCGGTGGTGGACCGCGTCGAAGGCTTCAAAAAGGCAATCGCAAATCATCCAGACATCAAGATCGTATCGATCCAGCCTGGTATCACCCGTTCGGAAGCCTTGGCAGCAGCACAGAACATCATTCAAGCCAATCCAGACATTGTAGGTATCTTTGGCTTTGGCGATGACGCCGCTCTCGCAGCCGCTTCCGCTGTAAAAGCTGCAAAGCTCGAAAAGCAGGTCAAGGTTATCGGCTTTGATGGTATGGAAGAAGCCCGCAACGCGGTTAAAAACGACCCGATCATGGTCGGGGTGATTGCGCAGTATCCCGAAGAAATGGGCAAGGTTGCCGTTGAAACCGCAGTCAAGGTGATCAAGGGCGAAGAGGTTCCTGCAAAGCAGCCAATCGTACCGGGCGTTGTCACCAAGGACGGCGAAACCAAGTAAAACCGCGTGAAATGACGGCATCTCCTCCCAGTCGTCATTTCGCTTTCGTGCGCGGCGGCACGACGCTCACCACGCGTCCGTGCCGCCGCAGCACATGATCGATACAAGGCTGTCTGTTGGGCATTTTCAAGCGTAACAAATACAGACCTCAAATGGAGAGCGGAGATTCCGATGACCGCTATCGATTCTGCGACCGCGACCAATCTGGATATTGTGCTTGAAATCAGCAATGTCGCCAAGACATTTGGCCCTGTTGTTGCACTCAAGCGCATGAACCTGACTGTTCGGCGCGGGCGCGTGCATACATTGCTAGGCGAAAACGGTGCCGGCAAATCCACCCTGATGAAAATCCTTGCCGGTGTCTTTAAACCAACATCAGGCACGATTGTGCTCAAGGGCGTCCCTTACGCGCCCAAGAACCCGCGCGGCGCACGCACCAGTGGCATTTCAATCGTTTTCCAAGAGCTAAGCCTGTCTCGCAACCTATCGGTCGCCGAGAACATTCTGGCAAACAATGAGCCTAGCCGCTTTGGCTTTATCCGAGATCGAGAACTCAACGCCGAAGCCAGCAAGCTCATTGCAGAACTCGGTCTGCCCGTAGACGCGCGTGCCAAAGTCGGCGATCTATCGATTGCGCAGCGACAGTTGGTTGAAATCGCCAAGGGGTTGAGCCAACCGGCTGACGTCGTCATTCTAGACGAACCGACATCATCGCTCTCTGACAGCGAAGCCGAGATTCTTTTCACCATCATTGAACGGCTCAAAGCGCGCGGTACAGCCGTCATCTACATTTCCCACCGCATGGAAGAAATCATGCGACTGTCCGACGACATTACAGTCGTGCGCGATGGTGAATATGTAACAACGACTGAAAAAAGCCAGACCAGCATTGAAAAACTGATTGCCTTGATGGTCGGTCGCGAGATGAACGACATCTACCCCCCTCGTGAAGCCCCGCCGCCGTCAAAAATCATTCCTCCCATCCTGAAAACCAACCAGCTTTCCGTTCCGGGCAAATTCAACAATGTATCAATTGAAGTGAAACCGGGCGAAGTCCTAGGGCTTTTTGGTCTTGTCGGCTCTGGCCGTTCGGATGTGATGAAGGCACTCTTCGGGATGCTCCATCCAACCGGCGAGATCTTATTGGATGGAAAATCAATCACTCTTGCCTCTCCAGCACAAGCGATTGCCAATGGCATCGCTTTTGTGACCGAGAACCGCAAGGAAGAAGGCCTTGTTCTGCCGCAGAGCGTTGAACGCAACATCAACATGGTTGCTCTCGGGCAACTCGCTGGACCTTTTGGCATGATGCGCTCCGCCGCTGAACGCTCGAGCGCAAAAGCTGAAGTGCTAAGGCTGGCGATCAAGACCGCTTCCATTGATACAGCTGCGGGTTCGCTTAGTGGTGGCAATCAGCAGAAGATTGTGCTGGCGAAGTGGCTTCAGATGAAGCCCAAAATCCTCATCCTGGATGAGCCGACCCGTGGCGTCGATGTCGGCGCAAAATTTGAAATCTATCGCATCATCCGTGAACTTGCCGCCCATGGTGCGGCAATCCTGATGGTTTCGTCCGAGTTACCAGAAGTTTTGGGACTGAGTGATCGCGTTGTCGTCATGCATAACAAGCATGTCGCCGCAACACTCAACGCAGATGGCCTCACACCAGAAACCGTCATGAGCTACGCAGCAGGAATGCATCAATGAGCAACCCACAAGATATTCAGAAAAAAGCCACAGATGCAGAAATTCGTCGTTCGCTTTTCTCTTCTCCAATGATCCGTCAATATGGCGGCATTGTCATTTCCCTGGCCGCTCTCTGCATTGTTTTTGCAATGTTGAACCCTCGCTTTGTCGCGTTCAACAACGTCATGAACATCATGCAGCAGGTGGCGGTCATCGCTGTTGCGGCCTACGGCATGACCTATGTGATCCTGCTCGGTGAAATTGACCTCTCCATCGGCTCAATCATTGCAGTCGCTGGCATGGTGGCGGCACAGGCATTTTCCATGGGATTCGGTTTTGCGCCAACGGTTATCTTCACTCTCGCGGCCGGCGCCATCATGGGCGGACTGAACGGTGTGCTCTCCGCAAAGCTCATGCTTCCGTCCTTCATTGTGACAGTCGCAACAATGGGCATCTATCGCGGCATGGTCAGCCTGCCCACCAACGGTGCGCCGGAAATTATCGAGAATGAAACCTGGCTCGCAATCGGTTCTGAGAGCTGGCTCGGTCTGCCAATCATCATCTGGATCGTCGGCGTTCTATTTCTCGTCAACTATGTTCTGCTCTCCAAAACAGTTTTTGGCCGACGCATCTATCTGGCGGGTGGCAACAAGGAAGCAGCGATCTATTCCGGCATTCGGGTCGATCGCATCAAGATCCTCGTCTTCATGCTCTCGGGTGTCATGGCCGCGATCAGCGGTATTCTGCTCTCATCACGTTTATCATCGGCGCAGACCAATGCTGGTATGGGCTACGAGCTTGATGCGATTGCAGCTGTGGTTCTGGGTGGCACATCGCTTGCCGGCGGTGTCGGCACCATGGTTGGCACAATCCTTGGCGCACTGATCATCGGCGTCATCAACAACGGCATGAACATGCTGTCAGTGCCATATTTTTATCAGCTCATCGTTAAGGGCGTGGTCATTCTCGTCGCCGTCTGGCTTGATGTCCGCTCGAAATCCGTCAGAACATAACTTGGTGCTCCTATGAAAAAGATCATCACCATCGGCGAAATCGTCGTTGAGATCATGGCTATCGAAACCGGCAACGGCTTCAAAAGCGCCATCCCGCTGATTGGCCCTTTTGCCTCCGGCGCACCGGCGATATTCATTGACCAGGCAGCCAAGATGGGGCAACCCTGTGGCATTGTCAGTGCCGTTGGCAATGACGACTTTGGCACCCTCAACATCGAACGTTTGCAAACAGATGGCGTCGATGTTTCAGCAATCAGCGTGCATCCAACAGCTGCCACTGGCAGCGCTTTCGTGCGTTATCGCCCCGATGGAAATCGCGATTTCATCTTCAACATCAAGCACAGTGCATGCAGCGCGATTGCGCTGACACCTGAAGCAGAAAAGTTGATAGAGACCGCTGATCATCTTCATATCATGGGCTCAGCGCTTTTCTCGGAGAGCATTGTCACGGCTATCCACGAGGCAACGATGCGCATCAAAGCGAAAGGCGGCACGGTCTCATTTGATCCGAATATCCGCAAGGAAATGCTTGATCTTCCAGGTATGCGCGACGCCCTCGTACACGCACTCGAACATACCGATTTGTTCATGCCGAGCGGGCCTGAAATCTTCCTTTTCACCAAGGCTTTGGACGAAAAGGCAGCCATCGAGGAGCTACTCGCTCGTGGCATCAAGGCAATTGTCATTAAGCGTGGCGCTGAAGGCGCAAGCTATTTCGACCAGTCTGGCGACGTCACAGCACCAGCATTCAAGGTGGATGAAATTGATCCAACCGGCGCAGGTGACAGCTTTGGCGCAGCCTTCGTCACGTGCTGGTTGCGCGGTATCGCAGCAAAGGAAGCTTTGACGATAGCCAACGCGACAGGCGCGCGCGCGGTCGGTGTCAAAGGGCCGATGGAAGGCACGTCAACGATGGATGAAATCAATGCATTCATCGCAAAAAACGGAGTCCCGTTATGAGCAGCACTCAGACCTTGAGCAAACTTCCCGCGCGTTATGCAAGCGGTGCGCGTGGAGGCATCACCTCGATCTGCTCGGCTCATCCTCTGGTTATCGAAGCAGCTCTTCTTGAAGGCATTGCAACCAAGACCGACGTTCTGATCGAAGCCACCTGCAATCAGGTCAATCAGGATGGCGGCTATACCGGCATGACACCGGCTGATTTCCGCCGTTTTGTCGAAGACATCGCAGCGCGTCTCGGCTTTGATACCAAGCACCTTATTCTGGGTGGCGATCACCTCGGCCCAAATCCTTGGAAGCATCTGTCTGCTGAAGAAGCCATGGCCAAGTCCGAAGTGATGATGGATGGCTTTGTACGTGCAGGCTTCACCAAAATCCACCTCGACACCTCCATGGGCTGTGCCGGTGAACCAGTAGCGCTCCCTGATGCCGTGACCGCTGAACGTGCAGCACGTCTTGCCAAAGTTGCAGAAAAAGCAGCCGCTGAATCGGGCTTTGATCTGCCTGTCTATATTGTCGGCACGGAAGTTCCGATCCCGGGCGGCGCAATGGAAGAAATCGAAGATCTGGAACTGACCAAGCCAGATGCAGCCCTTGAAACCATTGCCATTCACCGCAAGGCTTTTGCAGCCCTTGGCTTAGAAGATGCATTCTCGCGCGCCATCGGCGTTGTTGTGCAGCCGGGCGTGGAATTCGGCAATGAAAACGTTGTCTATTACGATAGCAACAAGGCGACCGCTTTAAGCGGCGTTCTCAACCAAACACCGCAATTCGTCTTTGAAGCCCATTCGACCGACTATCAGCCGGTTGAGGCGCTATCGGCGCTGGTTCATGATGGCTTTGCCATTCTGAAGGTCGGACCCGGCCTGACTTTCGCGCTGCGTGAAGCACTTTATGGCCTTGATCAGATTGCAGCTTTCCTCGACAAACTGCCGGAAGAAGAGACCGTTCGCGGTAAGCTTGAGAAGTTGCTGCTCAACGAGCCCAAGAACTGGGAGAAATATTATCATGGCGATGCGGAAGAGCTACGTCTTCAGCGCCATTTCTCCTATAGCGACCGCATTCGCTATTACTGGCCACATCCGGAAGCCACAGCAGCCGTCAATTCGCTGCTCAAGCGTCTTGAAGGTCGCAAAATTCCAGAAACGCTGATCAGCCAGTATCTCGGAACACTTTATCCAGCTGTTGCAGCCGGCAAGGTGGAAGCCACGCCACATGCGCTGATGGTCGAAGCCGTCAGAAACGTTATCCGCGTCTATGGAAAAGCCGTCGGAACGCATTAAGCCGGTACCTTCGAGAAAAGGCGGCCGTTACGGCCGCCCTTGAAAACTCACGCGTCAAGCGAAGCCATGTCAATGACAAAGCGATAGCGGACGTCGCTCTTCAACACACGTTCATAGGCTTCATTGATGTCCTTCATCGCAATCATCTCGATTTCCGAAACAATATTGTGCTTGCCGCAGAAGTCGAGCATTTCCTGGGTCTCCTTGATCGAACCGATCATTGACCCCGCCAGTGTCTTGCGTCCGGGTACAAGCGAGAAGGCATGAACCGGAACCATATCTTCGGGCACACCGACAACCACCATGGTGCCGTTGATCTTGAGCAGGCCCAGATAAGCGTTCCAGTCAATCGCCACACCGACCGTGCAGATGATGAGATCAAATGTTCCGGCCAGCGACTTGAAGGTTTCCTGATCGCTGGTGGCGTAATATTCCTTGGCACCAAGCTTCAGCCCATCTTCCTTCTTGGAAAGCGACTGACTAAGCACGGTGACATCTGCACCCATCGCCGTGGCCAACTTGACGCCCATATGGCCAAGACCACCCATTCCGACGATCGCCACCTTCTTGCCAGGCCCCGCCTGCCAGTGTCGCAACGGTGAATAGAGCGTGATGCCGGCGCAAAGTAACGGCGCCGAGGCATTCAGTGGCAGATTGTCCGGCATTGACAGGACATAGCCCTCCTTGACCACGATCTGGTCAGAATAGCCACCCTGGGTCCGTGTCACACCATCACGATCAAAGGTGTTATAGGTCTGGACCAGACCCGGAAGATAATGTTCATTCTCAAGATCGCGCGTCGCGCAGCCAACACATGAATCGACAAAGCAGCCAACCCCAACCTTATCACCAATCTTGAACTTGCTGACATTGGCGCCAATTGCGGTTACCACACCAACAATCTCGTGGCCGGGCACGATCGGATAGACGGCGTTTCTCCACTCATTACGCACCGTATGAATATCAGAATGGCAAACGCCACAATACTGGATCGCAATGACAACATCATCCGCATTGGGCTCACGGCGTTCAAAGGTGAACGGAACCAGCGGCTGATCGGCATCGGTTGCAGCATAGCCTCTTGCAATAGCCATAATAAACTCCAATCATAAAATAGGGATGGGCATCGGAAAGGGACGCTGCACTATGCGGATTAAACCGGCAAGCAGGTAGATCGATCCTGCAAGCTTCTTGCACGATCCTGCAAAAATTGCTCTATGCTGCTCGCAGACTGCCCGCATCCACTATAGATTTGCATGGAACAAGCAATCAAGAGGCCGTCATGACATCTTCAGCACAAGCCTATCGCGAACTCGCTTTGCTGGCTGCACGGCACATCGAGGCAGACGGAGAAATCCGTACGGCGATCGATGGTCTCTCGCTCAGCCGGCGCTCAGAACCCAGCACGCCCTGTCATGGAAGCTACCGGCCTTGTCTTGCCATGGTCCTCCAGGGGGCAAAATCCTTGCAGCTGGGGACTGAAACCATTCATTACGCAACCGGCGAATATCTTGTCACCTCTCTCGACCTGCCGGTGACATGGCGGGTGTCTCAGGCCAGTGTCGAGGCACCGCATTTCTGCCTGTCGCTGGCAATTGACAGCGAGAAACTGGTTGATGTGCTTGGGCGCATGGATGTGCGCCGAAAACCCGACAGCTCGGCGGCCAAAACTGGCATCGCGGTCAATGCAGCGCCTGCTGAACTGCTTGATGCAACAATCCGCTTGCTGCGCCTTCTTGATACGCCTTCGGAAATTCCGGTGATGGCACCGCTCATCGAACAGGAGATCCTCTATCGCCTTCTTTCAGGTTCCGATGGAGAGCGCCTCATCAATATTGCAACCGTTGACAGCCACGCCAACCGCATCGCCCGCTCCATCGGTTGGTTAAGACAGAATTTCGCGATGCCGCTCCGCGTCGAACATCTTGCGGAATACGTGCATATGAGCGCCTCATCCTTTCACCACCATTTCAAAGCCATTACCGCCATGACCCCGTTGCAATATCAAAAGCAACTGCGTCTCACCGAAGCTCGACGCCTGATGCTTGTCGAACGGCTGGATGCGGGAACGGCCGGCCATCGCGTCGGCTATCAAAGCCCTTCGCAGTTTAGCCGCGAATATAGCCGCCTTTACGGAAACCCGCCGGTTCGCGACATCGAAGCCGCATAGCGTTCAAACGAAAGCTGAAAGCAAACTTAGCCCGGTCGAGGTGCCGGGATGACCAGCGCTGCGCAGGCACCCCCGCCCGGCCTGTTTGACAATTGCAAACGTCCCCCATGCGCGACAGCGATCGCCTGAACCACCGAGAGCCCCAATCCCGTGCCACCGGTGGCGCGTGAGCGCGAGGCCTCTCCGCGCAGAAACGGCTTGGGCTCGCGAGCGCAGATATCCGAAGGGAAGCCCGGGCCGCGATCCAGGACGCGCAGCCAGATCTCACCTGTTCCCAACGCCAGTTCAAAGCGCAAACTGCCGCCACACGCCGCATAGTGACAGGCATTCTCTATCAGCGCCAGAATGGCCTGCCGGATGCGTTGTGCGTCAACCGATACGGCATGCCCGGCAAGCGCAGTTTCCACCGTTATGCTTTGGGCGTCCAGCATCGGACGGGCCGATGTAACCACCGCATCAATCAGCCCTCCCAGATCAGTCATCTCTTTCTGCGTCACAAGCTGCTGACCGATCGCCAGTGACAGCGTCCTGAGATCCTCAACAATCCGCGACAGGCCTTCCGCCTGCAGAAGCAGGCTGGCCAGCGCCTTTTTCTCCATCGGAAAGACATCATCGACCATGCCCTGCATGGTTCCCTGCAAGATTGTCAGCGGTGTTCGCAATTCATGCGCAACAGCCATTGTATTAAAGCGCAGCCGCTGCTCCATGGTCTCAAGACTGGTTGCAAGCGCGTTGAAACTCTCAATCAGGCTTCTTACCTCGCGCGTGCCGCGATGCGAGCGCAGCATGCGGACCGAAAAATCACCACCCTCCAAAGCCTGTGCCGCCCGCGTCAATTGTTCGAGCGGTCGGGCAATTTTGCGGACGAGATAGATTCCAATCGCGCTGCAGATCATTGCCGACAGCAGTCCCGAAACCAGCACCGACATATAAAGATGCCAGTCCAGCGGCTCCGAAAGACCGTTAAGCTGATCAAACAAGGCCTGCAGGGCCTTTGTGTCAGGGACAATGCCGGCATTCATGTCGCGATAGGCTGATGCGGCATCGGCAGGCAATTGCTGCAAAAGCCCCGCCTCAAGATAGGCTGAATACCAGCTGACACCCAGATAGGCCAAACCGACACTGAGCAGCAGCATCGCCGTGATGATCAATGCGGTCAGCGTTGCAAGCGAAAGCGTGGGGATCCTCATCTGGGTTCACAAAACCTGTAGCCCACACCGCGCACCGCGCAGAAAAAACCAAACTGACCCAGGTCCTCGACCTTGCGGCGGAGATTGGAAATATGGGTATCGACAGTGCGTGCCAATGCTTCACTCTCCGGCAGACAGGCATCCAAAAGATCCGCTCTTTCAAAGGCATGGGTCGGTCGGCGGATCATATAGGCGAGGATGCGGAACTCGCTTAAAGTCAATTGTAAAGCAACCCTGCCTTCCTGTTGATGGACAAAGGCCGTATAGGCTTTGAAATCCACTTCAAAATTGCCAAACCGCCGTGTCGTTTGATCCATTTCTCCCCGGCTCCGCCGCAGCACTGCCTTGACCCGCGCCACCACCTCCTGCGGATTGAACGGTTTGACAATATAGTCATCGGCGCCAAGCCTGAGCCCGCTCAAGCGATCGAGATCCTCAGCCAGAGCCGTTATCATGATCACCGGCGTGTTGTGGGTATGCCGCAACCGCCCCAGCACGGAAAAGCCATCCAGCTTTGGTAGGCGCGCGTCGAGCAAGACAATGTCGGGTGAAAGAAACGCGTGGTGCTGCAAGGCGGTTTCGCCATCGCCAGCGCGAACCGTGCGATAGCCTTCGCGTTCGAGATAGGCACTGAGAATATGCGCAATGTCCGGCTCGTCCTCAACAATCAGAACAAGACTGTTCTCCATTCTCACCTCCCCCTTGTCCCGTAACAAAAATAGAAAGCCCCAGTGCGCGTCGAACTTATGGCGCAGAAACTCTCCGTCGGCAATTTCTCAGCATCCGTTTTCCACTCCCGCACAGGCTGTGGTGGCCGGGTTCGACAGAGCGCGGATGCAGTCTCCATCGTTTCTTGACAATCAGCAATCACATCGGGGTCGTGTCAATTCTCAAGGCCGGTTTCATGCAAGACGCAGCTTCACACGTCCCTTCCCCTTCCAATCGGATCCACCATGATGGCCCATCAACAATCTGGGCAAGCCAGGTCCTCACGATCCTTCTGGTATCCAGTTTTATTTTTATCCTTTTTCCTGCCTTCGATCTGGCTGTCAGTCGCTTTTTTGCGCGTGGGCACGCATTTCCTCTGTCGGATAACAGCCTGTTGCTCGCAATAAGGGATGTAAACAGGCGGGCGACGATCTACCTGCTTTCAAGCATGATCGGCTTCACTTTTCTCTATGCGATCAACCCGCGCCGGTTGCGCCATTTGCCGCCCCACAAGAACTTTTTTGTGTTGCTGACCTTCCTGCTCGGACCATTCTTAACTGTCCAGGCGCTTAAGCATTTTATCGGACGCGCGCGTCCGCGCAGCCTGATAGAATTTGGCGGATCGGCTGAGTTCACGCCCCTGTGGCAGGTTGCCGGCCATTGCAATCGCAACTGCTCGTTTCCATCCGGGGAAGCAGCAACCGCCGCCGCAAGCCTGGCAGTAATTGTGTTCTTTCCAAAAAAATGGCGGATTTCTGCCCTGACGATCATGGTGCCGGTCGCCTTGTTTACCGCCTTCAACCGGGTGATGTTTGGAGCGCATTTTCTATCGGACGTGGTCATCGCCTGGGGCCTGATGATCTGCCTGATGATCTGGCTCTGGCAACGCATTGCCACACATGCTGAGAGGATCGATGCGGCGATCGCACGGCTTGGCCGCAGGTTTCAGGGCTGATCGTCCAGCGGCCAAGGTCTCGAAAAGCTCAGCCCGAAAACCCGGAAAGCGCTGGCAGGCTAAGGATCAACAGCCTTGCACCGGCGGCAGCGCGCTGCCCATTGAGCCTTCCTGCTCACACCACATAACACCTGTCGATCAAACAAGCGCTGGGCTCACGCATGACGCAGTCCTATGCTGTTTGATATAGGCCAGCACCGATATTCGAGAATTCAGCGTGTATAAAAGCTCCACGCCCCGACCCATCTTTGTCTCCGCAAAACCCTGCACGAGATCGACGCAGATATCCTCGTAATCGAGCATCACATAATCCAGCGGAAAGACCGCCTTGTAGACAGCTTCCTTTGCGCAGAACAAGAGCCTGTCCATCAGTGCCTCGTCAAAGCCTTGCGGGGTCCGATCATCGGCGTGCCTGACAAGCGCACGGATTTCCTCAGGCAATCGCAAAGCAGGCTCCACATCGACGCCCAGCGCCCGATAATCAGACGAGAAGCCAATCGCTGCGACAGCCACCTCATCATCATGGGCCAGAGATCCGACAATGGTATCGGGCCAGACCGGCGCCCCCGATGACGCGCGCCCGATCACCGCATCTGGCCAACCGCGTGACGCCAACAGCTGTCGCGCTACAAAGCGCGCAGCCCCACTCTGATCCCGGCGCGGCAACGACTTCGTTACCAGGCTGCGCTGTTCCTCTGCCAATAAAAATCGCGCATCCCCCGCCTCGACCCGTCGATAGCCGAGCGAAACGCCTTCCGGACAGAGCCGTTTGAAATCATCGATCATTGGTGATCATGTCCGGCAAGGTAAGATAGCAATCATCTCGCCGTCCGCGTCAATGCCCTGCTCGACAAAACCGGCCTTCGCGTATAATTGCCGTGCGGCAAAATTTCCAGGCTCATAGCAGATGCTGACCTGTTTGATGGCAGTGATCGATCGAATTTCCGCCAGAAAGGTCTGCAACGCAGCAAAACCATAGCCGCGACCCTGGTAGCGGCGGTCGATCATCAACCGGTAAAGCTGTGCAGTGGCCGGTTCACTGGTTGCATCATACATCAAGAACCCGACCAGATCGGCATCAATCAGAATGGCCGTGGGTCTTGCATCTGGATCCTCGTCTGCCTCCAAAAGCGAGTCCTGATTGCAGGCGACCAGATCCTGCTGCCCCTCGGCCAGTTCAAGAGCCGCGACGCGGGACCGGATCGCATCGGTCACCGCGACGAGTTCAACGTGGATCGGGGTTTGTGGCTTCGTCATGCTCAACCCTTCTGCGCCGCAGGCGCTGTTGTGCCCCTCGGATAGAGCCGGCCTGCATGGCTGACATCGGCGAGCACCACACCCTGCGGATCAACAGGGACCACAAACCGGTTCAGCTTGGCCGGATTGCCACGCCACACCGAATAAGGCTCAAGAACTTCGCCCTTCATGACAAAGGAATCCACATCGACGATCGAACCTTCCCCCATGACGACCCCATAATGAATGAACGCCGAGGGGCCCAAGGTACAGCCACTACCAATGGTGATATAATCCGATTTGAAAGCGCCTTCCTCGAGCGAATGCGGCTGAATAACCGATCCCTCATTCAGGGTGGCATCGTCACCGATGATCACCAGCGATCGTTCGGTGAGATTTGCACCGCCATCATAGACGCGCTTGCCAACTTTCACGCCGAGCATTCTTAGGATCATTGGTCGGAACGGCGTGCCGGGGAATAACCGGGTAATCGGCGAATCCGACAATTTCCAATGCCGCTCATGACGCCAGAACGCAGCGTCGTAGATGGTGGTCATGCGTGGCTTGAGCCCTTTGAAGCCCAACGACAAACGCTCGATCAGAATATAAAAAGGAATGGCGATCGCCGAGGTTAGAAAGACTGCGACAAACAACGCCTTATGCGTCCAGGCATCATAATAGTTGAGCGCGCGGTCCCAAATTGCAATCGTCGCAAACAGCATCAGCCACTGCGCGGCGAGGAACATCAGACCGGTGCGCAGATTGTGGAAATTCTTGCGCCGCAGCCGCGCCAGACGATCCGCCTCTTCGATATTGGCGATCAGTTCCTTGTCGCGATTGACAATGCGCGGGATTTCAAAGGATGGCGATCCCAGCAGCCCCACATTCTCCCGTAACGGCCCGTCAATCGGCACCATGACCTTGGTGCCCAAAAGGCAATTATCCCCGGTCCTGCCATCAGGCGGATAAAAGATGTTGTTGCCGAAATAATTGCGTTCGCCAATCCGCGTGTGCTCCAGCCTGAAGGTGGCTGCGGACTTGTGCATATTGATCATGAACAGCCCGTCCGACACCATGGTCTTCGAGCCGATCTCGCAGAGCAGCGGATTTTCCTGCTGCTGATTGGTCCCGAAATTCGATCCTGTCTGCATCACCTCATTGAGGTTCCAGCCAATCGCCCGCATATAGTGAACAATGGCCGAGCTGTCGCCAAACAACAGATTGAGCAGTCGCGAATTGCTGCTGAGTTCGACCAGCGATTGCAGCCAGTAATGAAAACCGTACAATGTGTAGGTTCGGTTGGCTTTAAGGAAAAGCCGGACCATGCGCGGCACAGCCACCGCCGCAAGCAATGAAACGGCGATCGCGCCAAACAGCGTGACCGTGGTGCCGATCGCTACAATGCCGATCGTCTCCTGATAATCATCGCTCACATTCTGCCAGTAGCTATGAAAAAGCAGCGGAAACGGAGTGACGAGCGTAAACAGGCCGATAAGCTGCAGCAGTTCAAAAGTCACGCGGCGGGTCTTTGAAAGCGTGATGCTGCGCACCTTGCAGTAATCAGCCGTTGTCTGCGCCGCAGGCGAGCCATGCCAATGTTCACCATCGGGAATGAACTGGCCGCGTTGCAGCGACGATGCATGTCCGAGCTGCGCGCCGTCACCGATCCCGGTATCAATATCGAGTGTTGAGCCAACACCGACAAAGGCGTCCCGGCCAATGATCACCGAGCCGGTATGGATATAGCCACTCTCCGCGCGATAGCCCAGAATATTGCTCTCCCGGCGCAGAATGGAATTCTCGCCGATCGAAATCAGGTCGGTACAGACCGGAATCGCCCGACACTCAATCGCCGTGTTGCGGCCAAGCTTGGCGCCCAGCAGGCGAAGATAGAGGCTGTAAAGCGGATTGCCCCGAAACAGCACAACAGGCGCCGTCCGTATTAATGTCTGGACAACCCAGAAACGATAATAGCGCAGCCCCCAGATCGGAAAACGCTCTTGTTTCCAACGACCAATCAGCAGCCATTTGGCAAGGATCGCAAAGCCGGTCATGCCGAAAAAGCTGGCGCCAGCCAAAACAACGCAGCGCAGGTAGAGTTGAACCGGTTCATCGAGTTTCAAATAGACCCAGTCCAACCCCTTGTCGAAGAACATCAGGCCGACATAGCTGTAGAGCGCGTAAAAAGCGAGTTGCGCGGTGCCGCAAGCCCAATAGGCAAAATTGGAGGCCTTATGGGTCAGGCTCTGTTCAGTCACCGATGCGACGGTGTGCTGCGGCACCAGCAGATGGCGGGCAAGGCCGCTGATGGTGGGGTGCAGGTAGATATCGCGCATCGACGCCATTTCCCAACCCTGGGCGGTGCGCAGACGCGCGCAGAAACGCGCCATCAACAGCGAGTTGGCGCCCAGATCATCGAAGAAATGATCGTCAACCGAGACCACATCGAGATTGAGGATCTCAGCCAGCGCCTCCACCATGAAGCGTTCGTCATCATTGTCAGCTGCAACCAGTTCGCGCTCGGCCGACAGCCGCACATTGGTTGGCTTGGGCAATTGCCGCAGATCTGCCTTGTTGGACACCGTCATCGGGATCGCATCGAGCTCTTCCAGATAGGCCGGAACCATATAGGACGGCAGTCGCCGTTTCAGCTCCCGTGCAATATCGGCGCGCTGAATCGGCGGCATTCCGGATTTCGGAGCATAATAGGCAACCAGCTCCACACGACCTGGTTCCACTTCCCAGGTGGTGACGGCGGCCTGGGCAACGGCCGGTTCATCCAACAGCACCGCTTCAATCTCACCAAGTTCAATCCGGTAACCGCGGATTTTGACCTGGGTATCAATGCGGCCGCGATACTCGATCTCGCCCTGTGCATTGATACGGCCCAGATCACCGGTGCGGTAAATCCGCCGGGACGGATTGTTCGGCAGACCAATGAAATCGGGAATGAACTTTTGGTCAGTCAGGTCCTGCCGATTGAGATAGCCCACCGCAAGGCCGATACCGGCAATGCCAATCTCACCCAGTTCGTCAGCTTCACTGAGCTTGGGTTCATTGGGATCAATGATGACGATGGAATAGGTCGGCAAAGGCGCACCAATCGTCACTGGCTTTTCGGGCGTCAACACACCCATGGTTGCCGTGACCGTCGCCTCGGTCGGGCCATAGGTATTCAGCAACAGACGACCGGGTTTGGTCCAGCGCGCAACCAGATTGAGCGGACAAGCCTCACCGCCCACCATCAAAAGGCGGAGCTTGGGCACATCACTCTCAATGGAGGAGAGCAAGGTCGGGCTGCAGGCCATGCAATTGATCGCATTGTCGCGTAGAAAATCCGCCAGTTCCTCGCCAACAAGTGTCAGCGGTCCCGGCGCCGGTATGACGGTCGCACCGGCCACAAACGGCACCCAATATTCCTCGGCGGAAAAATCAAAGGCGATCGTCATGCCGTGATAAACCCGGTCACTTGCCTGATAGCCATAAGCGGTCGCAGCGACGCGGAGAAAATTGCAGAAGCTCTGATGCCGGATGGCAACGCCCTTCGGCCGGCCGGTCGTCCCCGATGTGTAGAGAATATAGCAGATCTCGTCGGGATTGGCGCTTCTCGCCGCAGTCTCGAACCGGGCTTTGGATTGTTCGGCAATGGCCGCAGCACAATCGTCAATCAAAACATGCGGCACCGGCATTTTCTCAACCCGGTCGGCATAGGCTCGCAGGGAAATCACCAGCTTGACATTGGCATCCTCGATGATCAGCGCCATCCGGTCTTCCGGAAACGCTGTTGCCAGCGGGACATAGGCAGCCCCTGCCTTCATCACCGCAAGCAGCGTGATATAGGTCTCCGCAGAGCGGTCGAGCAACAGACCAATCCGGTCACCCGGCGCAACGCCACGCTCCTTGAGCAGGCGCGCGAACTGATTGGAGCGTTCGTCGAGATCCTGATAGGTCAGACTGTCACCATCCGAAATGACCGCTATGGAGGAACGGTACTGATCCGCCAGTTGCTCGAAGAACATATCAAGCCGTTCGCCGGCTTGGCCCGATTGCGGAAAATCCGCGCCACATAGGACCTGCTGGCCGTCCTCACCAAAGCGTCGGCTCTGTGATCGCAAGCCGCCATGCGGCGCTGAAGACACATCCGCAACAGGCTCAACCATCTGTTCAAACTCATTTACATTCTCGGTCGCTGAAACCTTATTCGTTTCAGCACCCTGACTACCGTGGCTCATTCTTTACACTCACTGACCAAAGGTCGCGCTTCGCCGGGCATTTGTTCGCGTTAGGTGAGAAACCTGACTATCAAGCAGGGATTATCTATCGTCGGACTGTGCACAGCGGCTCATCTGACCGCTTTGGGAAGGCAACTAGCAAATTATACAAAATAAGAAAGTGACATTGTGTTGACTAAAAAAATGCTTTCGTAAGTGTTGCAGATTAGTACGCAGCGTTAAAGTCCTTTATCCTCTATCCTCTATCCTCTATCCTCAGAAATCAGTTCATTGCCGCCAAGGGCAAGCTTTCCCCTCGCCGCCCGTTTCCTTCCTCCTTGCCGCAGATAGCCAATCGGCAATGAGGATAGGCCGCTCGCTGGTAAACCACAGCAAATTCGTCCTCATGACTTGTTCCCCGCCGCATTCTTCTCTAAAGTCAACGCCTCCAGGACGAGCCATTCACCCCATGCAGCAATTTCTGACAAGAATTTTTGTGAAACCGGGCTGGGGCGCACCGGTTTCCATTCTGTTTCATCTGGCGCTGGCTGTCCTTGTGTTCTACCGCTTGCCTGCAATCCCCCTGCCAGAACCCGATCCGAGCGTTAATGTCGAGCTGGTTGACCCGCCCGTCCATGAGCCAGACAAGCCCAAGCCGGAGGAAGCGCCGAAGTCTCAACCGCAGGCGTTTGAAAGCGCCAGCCAAGACGTGAGAAAGATGGAACCCACGCAATCGCCGCCCACGCCAACAGAGGCGAGCGATAATGAAGTCGACCCCAAAAAAAACGACAATGACCACCGGCGCGGTCCGCCTTCAACGCCAACGGACGACTCAGACCAGGTCAACCTTCCACGCCAGCAGCCTGTTCTGAGCGCCCGATCGCAATCCGAGACAACGAGCGCACCTGCTGATCCGCAACGCGCCAACAGCGAAGCGGTCATTCCAACGCCTCTGCAAAAGCCTGCAAAGCTGAAGCCCGCCCAACAGATCTATGCGAAAGATACGCTCGCTGATCCGCGTATCAAACAGGCTCTTGGAAAATTGCCCAACCGAGACCGAATGCTGCAAATCTGTGGCATCGAAGCGCTGGAGCAGGTGCGTCACCAAAGGCGCAACACCTTCCCGGACATGCTGGCCCCCAGCGGCGGCACGGTTTCGGGAAACAGTTTTTCAGTCCGCAATGGGGCGTTTCGCAGCCGCGCGCGCTGGTATGCGATCGATTTTGATTGCCAGCTTGACGATAAAGCGATGCAGATCACGCAATTTAGCTACGCGATCGGGGCGGAAATTCCGCCTGCACAATGGCGTGCGCGCGAACTGCCACTGCAATGACAACACCGATCTGAGCCGGACAGGCTGCGGACGATTATAAGAAAGCGGATTGGTAAAGGGGACAAGTATGCTGTTTGCTTATCATCATCGTCCCTGCTTCGGTTTGGTCCGATCGCCTTGATCCACACGACGATCGTGCGGTTTCTCCTGGCCAAACGGTGTCCTATCGCCAGTTTTGTGGGTGAAACGGCTTTTGCTTCGAGGAGCCGTCAGTACGAAACTTGGACGAGAGACGAAATCAGCATAGCTATTCCTTGTTCAAGACATCCGGCGGAATCCGCCTGCGTGTCGCGAATTTTGACTGCACAATACCCAAGCTCAACCGACTAAGTCAAAGAATGGCGAGAGCCCCTCTCTCGCCATTCGCTCAAGCTCAAACCCGTCCGGCTGCAGCTGGGTTTTGCGAGGTCGCGAGGGCGGGTTCTGCTAACCCTCAGTTTAGCGTGTGATTGATAACCCCATCGATCCCATCGGCTGCGCGCAGCAAAAACTGCGCGACTTTGCGCGCATTATCGGAATCCAACTCCATATGAACCCGCCCTGTCTCCATGTCGTCCGGAAAATCAAATTCCAGAAGGATTTTTCCCTTGTATTCAAGGATTGCTTTCAAACATTCAACGCCAATCAGTTCTTCAATCTTCAATGAAAAATTCCTTTCAAAAAACCGCAAAAGAAATGATTCTTCTTACAGAGTAAATCATCACAAAGGTTCCACCGGCTCTGTTGCGCCAGCTTTGCAGCCAATGGATGCAACGCCAATGCGCCCTGGCGCCGTCGCAGCCACGAAATGCAGCGGATCCAAAACCAGACATTCGCGAGCGATGCGCCGCCGCCCCGTTGAACCCGTCGCAACCGCGTCTTGATCATCGATCCGAGCGATCTTGCTTTTTGACTGGCCTAGTTGTCGGGCCCCGATCCCGATTGTTAGCCACCGCCGCCTTTCAAACCCACGCGCGCAGAGCGGCTGCAAACCTCAAACGAATGGCGTCTTTGCAATCGCTGAAGCCACGACAACAAAAAACGCCATCCCATCACCCACCGATTTGATAGGCACTGCCATCAGCCCCTTTCCAGCCGAGCTTAGGCTGCGTGCATTGTTGTATAGCTGGCGAGTTTTCGATTTTTTGACTGCATGACGCCGCTCCCAAGGGTGATCCGGGCTGTGCAATGCTACAAGCAGAGATAGACATGGAAAGAAGAGACATCATTGCGGCACTTGAAAGCTTATTCATATTACTTGCTTCTGTTCTCTTAGATTCTATTTTAATTAGCGAGACTAACGTTCTGCAATATTATTGCAGATTTCTTGTCTTAAACTTTACTTATTGACGAACTATACTAAATATGTGAGCGTATACTCACATTGTCTACTCGCTTTTGGAATCCACCTCGATGACCCTGCAAATCCTGACAAATCCCCGAAAATCTGCCTCTCAGCAACGTTCGCGCGTCACTGTCGAAGCCATTCTTGACGCCACAGCTCGCATTTTGACCAAGGAAGGTTATGCGCGCGCCAGTACAAATCGCATTGCCGCAGTGGCGGGTGTCAGCATTGGATCGCTCTATCAGTATTTTCCCAACAAACAGGCACTGATCGCAGCGCTAGTTGCACGGCACAATCGTGAAATCCTCGATCTGCTGGAACAAGCGATGCAGCACTGCGTCCATGACAAACTCGTCGACGCCATGCGTGACCTTGTCCGCGCCATGCTCGCCGCGCATCGGATCAATCCCGCGCTGCACCGCATCTTCAAAGAGGAGGTTCCCCGCATCGGCAAACTTGTTGAAGTCGAAGCAATCCGTAAAGACACGCTCGACCTTGTGAAGCGTTTCATGCATCAATGTCAGGACGAAATCCTGGTATCGGATCTCGAGGCAGCAGCCTTCATCTGCGTGACAACCGTCGAGGCTCTGACCCACGCACTGGTCATTAATGATTGCGGACATTCGTTGACAGAGGAGGAGGATGCCGTTGAACATGTGACGCGACTGCTGGCAGGCTATCTCAGCATTGCGCCAGAACCGCTGCGTCCTATTCTCAAGTCAGCCGGTTCATTGCCGGGTTGAGCGACGTTTGTCCTGCAGGCAACGCCAAGTTCGGCCTTCCGCTTCACGAGGGGAAAGGAGACGGCGCAACCTTGCCGCCGCTCACGAACACGTGGTCTCAGCAAATGGGCAATGAATTTTGCGGGATCACAGCATGACCTGCCCGGAAAGCGCGCAGTCAGCGACAGGATTCACACGCGGCGCGCATAGTAAGTCGGTCAAAATAGCCTTGTCGATCATCAACGGCACGCCATGTCAATTTTCTGCAACCGTCGGCAAGGGTGCATCTCGGCTCATAGCGTGATCCAGCACACGCTGCAGATTGGCGGCATGCCGGAAATTCGGCTCCAATCCCACACCATCCGCGACGGCGCGGGCAAAGCGCTGATAATTTGTCTCCACCGGTTCCGCATCTATTGCGCGCCAGGATGGAATTTCAATATCAGCGCCGATCGAGCCGCGCAGGCTTGAGCCAATTGGGGTGTGAATGACTTCCAGTGCTCCCTTGTCCCCATGGATGCGCAGCCGCAATTCATTGAGATGGCCGGTCGCCCAGCGGCTGGCGTGAATGACACCGAGCGCGCCATTGCCATATTCCGCCATCATGACGAAGCTGTCATTGGCATCGAGCACATATTCACCGATATGGTCATTCTCCGCCTTGTCAAAGGTCTTCAGCCGCGCGGAGGCACGTTCAACGTCACTACCGATGGCATAGGACGCGAAATCCAGGATATGGATGCCGACATCACCCAGCACGCCATTGGAGCCATGCCGGGTGGAAAGACGCCAGAGCCATTTGCTTTCCGACTTCCAGTCTCCCCACGTCTTGGAGACCAGCCAGCTTTGCAAATAAGAGGCTTCGAAATGGCGAACCTGGCCGATCTCGCCCGCCATCACGAGTTGTCGCGCCTTCTGCAACGGCGCCACGTTGCGATAGGTCAGGTTAACCATATTCACGATGGATGCCTGTTCGGCCGCATCCGCCATTTCCGCAGCCTTTTGATAGCTTTCCGCCAGCGGCTTCTCGCAGAAAATATGCTTTCCCGCGCCGGTTAGCGCCATAGATGTCGGGTGATGGATGGCATCGGGCGTGACATTGGCGACCGCGTCAAATCGATCCCAGTCAAGCGCATCTTCAAGCCGGGTGAAACGATTATGAATACCGTGATTTTCCGAGAAAGCATCGACGCGCTCCGCCGACACATCGCAGGCCGCAACAACTTCAACCCCATCGATCGCCGCAAAGGCCTCGACATGGTTTTTTGCCATCCCGCCTGTTCCAAGAATGAGAAGACGCATGCTTCACCTCAACGATAGCCGGCTTCGCCCGGCTTATGCAGCTTGGGCCCGCGCTCGACGATTGGTTCCAGAGCCTGTTCGATCGCGACATTTGGAGCAGTATGAATGGCCGTGAAAGCGGGCTGCGGGTTGAAGGCCCATTTGACGGCGTTGCGCAGCACCAGTCGGACATTGCCATCATGATAAGTCGGGTAGGTTTCATGCCCGGGCCGGAAATAAAACACATTGCCCGCCCCCCGACGCCAGGTCATGCCGGAGCGGAACACTTCGCCGCCTGCGAACCAGGAAATGAACACCGTCTCCAGCGGCTCGGGAACCGAAAACTGCTCGCCATACATTTCCTCGTTTTCCAGCACGAAATTGTCGTCAAGCCCCTGAGCGATCGGATGACCTTTATTAACCACCCACACTCGCTCGCGCTCACCGGCTTCCCGCCATTTCAGCGCGCAGGGCGTCCCCATCAGACGCTTGAAGATCTTCGAAAAATGTCCGGAATGCAGCACGATCAGCCCCATACCTTCAAAAACCCGGCGGGCGACGCGTTCCACCACATCATCCCTGACACCGCCATGGTCCTGATGGCCCCACCAGACCAGAACGTCCGTTTCAGCAAGCCGCTCTTCGCTTAAGCCATGGTCCGCCTCCTGCAATGTGGCAGTCGAGGCCGCAATGGCGCTGTCTTCATTCAACGCCGCAGCGATCGTGTGATGCATCCCGTCAGGATAAAGTTGACGCACGGTTTCATTGACCTGCTCGTGTATATTCTCGCCCCAGACGATCGTCCTTATCGACACGTGATTTCTCCTTTTATCGCGACGCCATCGTCGCCGTTTCGTTTGAGTTCGGGAGAAGACTTCAGACAGGAAAACCCAATCCTGCTGCGGATTGTTCCTGAATTTTTTCATTCATCGGTGCATCAGCATTGGCAAGGGCGCGGCCGTCCTGATCAAACCGGTGCATATGCGCGGCCATTGGTTTGATCGACACCGCCATTCCAGGCATTCGCTGCGAAACGCCGCTTTCACGAACCACAACCGGCTCATCAAGCCCCAGCTCAACATAGACGAAGCTGTCGGAACCCAGAATTTCCGAATGAATGACCCGACCACTCCAACAACCGTCCTCCCCGACAAACACCAAGTGCTCGGGCCTTATCCCAACCGTCGGCGCTCCGAACGGCGCTGCATGCTTGCCAGAGAGCAAGTTCATCTTTGGCGAACCAATGAAGGATGCGACAAAGATCGAATTGGGATATTGATAGAGCTCAAGCGGCGTTCCGATCTGTTCAACCCGCCCATCACGCAAAACACAGATCCGGTCGGCCAATGTCATCGCCTCGACCTGATCATGGGTCACATAGATCATCGTGGTTCCCGTCATGCTCTGGTGCAGCTTTGCGATTTCGAGCCGCGTCGCAACCCGCAAGGCGGCGTCCAGATTGGAGAGCGGCTCATCAAACAGAAACAGTTTCGGGTCTCGGACAATCGCGCGACCGATTGCAACCCGCTGTCTTTGGCCACCGGAAAGCTGGCGCGGCAACCGGCCAAGATAGGGGGTCAGCTGCAACATCTCGGCAGCCTGCTCAATACGATGCTTGCAAGCCTGTCTGCTGCTGCCGGCAAGCTGCATTCCGAACGCCATGTTTTGATAGACCGTCATATGGGCATAAAGCGCATAGGATTGAAACACCATCGCGACACCGCGTTTGGATGGGCTCAGGCCATTGACCTCGACACCATCCATCAAAAGGCTGCCAGAGGTGATATCTTCAAGCCCGGCGATCAACCGCAAAAGGGTCGACTTGCCACATCCCGACGGACCGACGAACACCATGAATTCGCCAGCACGGATATCCATGTCCACGCCTTTGATGACCTCGAATGTCCCGAATGACTTGCGCAGATTGCGCAGTTGCAGATCAGCCATAGTAATTTCCTATCCTTTCACGCCACCGGCCGTCAGACCCGATACGATCCGCCGCTGAAAGATGAGAACAAGGATGACAAGCGGCACAGTCACAATCACCGATGCCGCCATGATATTGCCCCAGGGGATTTCGAACTGCGAACTGCCCGACAACAAGGCAATCGCGACCGGAACCGTGCGCTGCTCGGCAGAGGCCGTGAAGGTCAACGCGAACAGGAATTCATTCCAGGCGGAGATGAACGCAAGCAGCCCTGTTGTCACAAGCGCTGGCCACATCAGCGGCATGAACACTCTTGTAATGATGACAAACGGTGTCGCGCCGTCAACAATCGCTGCCTCCTCGATTTCCACCGGCAAATCGCGCATGAAAGTCGTTAAGACCCAGACGGTGAAGGGAAGCGTAAAGATCATATAGGAGAAAATGAGCGCCAGTGGCGTGTTGAAGATACCCAGAAAGCGGATCAACTCGAACAAGCCGGCCAGAACCGCAATCTGCGGAAACATCGAGACCGACAGAATGGTGAGCAATAACAGTCCACGCCCGCGAAAACGCACCCGCGCCAGCGCATAGGCGGCTGAAACCGCCAGCAGCAGCGACAAGACCACCAACACTGTAGCCACCAGCAGCGAGTTTGCCAGACTGCGAAGGAAGCCACCCTTTGCCAGCACCGCTGCATAATTATGAAGCGAAAAATGTCCAGGCCAGAAATCAACCACGAAAAGCGCGGTGCCGGATTTGAAACTGGTCAGGATTGCGTAATAAAATGGAAACACAGCGATCACGATGATGACCGCCACAACCAGATAAAACCCCAGGAACTTCACCGCTCGCATCCTCATTCCCCCCGACTGGCAATACTTACACGCCCGAAAAACATGTAGATGAGGGTGATGGCCGCGATGATCACAAACAACATCGTCGATGCCGTCGCGCCATAGGCGAATTTGTCAAAGTCGAAAAGATTTTCGCGCGCAAACACCGACATTGTCTTGGTCTGTGCATTGTTGGTGGTCAGAACATAGATTAAATCGAAAATCCGCAGGGCATCGAGCATCCGGAAGATCACAGCAACCATCAAGGCCGGCCGGATCAGCGGCAGTGTCACGCGCCAGAAGACCTTGATTGGATGCACGCCATCGACCCGTGCTGCCTCATAAATATCGGATGGAACCATCTGCAGACCGGCAAGGATCAACAGCGCCATGAACGGTGTTGTCTTCCAGACATCCACGATGAGAATGGCAATAATTGCAGTGTCCGGATTGGCGCTCCAGGCGATTTTCTGACTGATCAGACCCAGGCCGAGCAGAATATGGTTCAGGATGCCGAACTGATCATTGAGCATCCATGCCCACATTTTTCCCGAGACGATGGTCGGTATCGCCCAGGGGATCAGAATAGCTGCCCTTACAAGCCCGCGTCCCGGAAAACGCGCATTGAGAACCAGCGCCACGATCAAGCCGAAAATGGTTTCGAGACTAACCGAAATAAAGGTAAAACTGATGGTGTTCCACACCGCACCCCACCACGCCGGATCCGCCAGAAGTCCGCGATAGACCGTGCGCCCGCTCTTCAGCGTTACCCAGGACAGGTAATTCTTGAAGCCGACAAATTCCGCGCCCGCGAGATTGGTCAGCGATGCATTCGTGAAGCTGAAGCAAATGGTTCTCATGAGCGGCCAGCCCGCCACCAACGCAAGCACAAGCAAGGTCGGCGCCAGGAACAGCCAGGCCGCGCGGATGCGCGCCCGCTTCAAATCAGAATGCCGCGGGCCGATTGCGCGTGCGGGTGAAACATCAATCGAAGTCTCTGCCATTCTCGTCCTCCGGCTCTGCTTGCTCCTCGATTAAAGCGTTCGGATCGCTTGGGGAACCCGAACGCCGCTTGATGCGTCGCTACCAGCCGGATCCTTCGAGTTCCGTCAGTTCGACCTCAAGCATTTCGAGATTCTCCGCAGCCGTTCCCTGTCCAGAAAGCGTTCTGTGGACCCCATTCCAGAATTTCGACGACACTTCATTATACTTGACCTTCGTCGCCGCCGACGGCCGTGGCACCGCATTGTGCCAGGATGATCCAGCCATTGTCCTCACGAACCGCCACAAAATCTCCGGTCCCTTTGCCTCAATCGCGCCAGCCAGTGCATTTAACCTCGATTGCCTTCGTTCCCGGATTGGAACTGACAGAACGGATTCCCGGCAGGGCGCGGAACCCCCGATTGCAAGCGCACAACTGCAATATTCCCCGCACTTAGCAACAGCAGTGCCGTATCAAGACCCATATCAGCTTTCCCCTATCCTCTTTGAATCTGCACATCGATTTCCTTTCGATCATGCTCCCTGCGCGCGCCCGTCGAACGGGCCGTCGCCAGAGCCAGCAATGGGCCAGCTGCGACAACACAACCGCTATGGCTACGATGGCTGTGCACAACAACAGTGTTGATTGCCAAGGCTCAAAGCCTTATGAAAACCGCAAACCTGCAACAATCACGCGGTGCGCAGTCTTTTCGCGCCCCTTCAAATAGAGCGTCGAGATCACAATGACCCTTTACATGGATTACCTGGCTGAGATCAAAAGCAGACAACCGCAAGGTCTTGATCCGAAGCCGATCGATGATGGCGGGCTCGTTGCGGAAATCATTGCTCTGATCGAAGATACCGAAAACCCGCTGCGCGCCGACGCCCTGAAATTCTTCATTTACAATACGCTACCCGGAACCACGGCCGCAGCCGCGGTCAAGGCAGCGTTTCTCAAACAGATCATTCAGGGTGAAAAGAACGTTGCGGAGATTTCTCCGGACTTCGCGCTTGAACTGCTCTCCCACATGAAGGGCGGCCCATCGATCCGAGTGCTGCTCGACATCACTCTGGGCGATGATGCCGTCCTGGCCGTCAAGGCGGGCGAAGTCCTCAAGACGCAGGTCTTTCTCTACGACGCCGACATGTTCCGCTTGCGCGACGCCTTCCAAGCCGGCAACGCCATTGCAAAAGACGTCCTTGAGAGCTACGCGAAGGCCGAGTTCTTCACCAAGCTCCCCGAAGTGGATGACGAGATCAAGGTGGTGACATTCATCGCTGCCGAGGGTGATATTTCCACCGATCTGCTTTCGCCGGGTAACCAGGCCCATTCGCGCTCGGATCGTCAGCTACACGGCCAATGCATGATCACGCCCGAAGCACAGCAGGAAATCGTTGCGCTCCAGAAGCAGCACCCTGACAAGCGCGTGATGATGATCGCCGAAAAGGGAACCATGGGCGTCGGCTCATCGCGTATGTCCGGCGTCAACAATGTCGCCCTTTGGACCGGCAAACAGGCAAGCCCCTATGTGCCCTTTGTCAATTTTGCCCCAATCGTCGCCGGTACCAATGGTATTTCGCCGATTTTTGCGACCACCGTCGATGTGACCGGCGGCATCGGCATCAATCTGAAAAACTGGACCAAGAAGACCGGTGACGATGGAAAGCCGATCCTCAATAATGATGGCAATCCGATCCTCGAACAGCAATTCTCGGTCGAGACCGGCACTGTGCTGAAGATAAATGTCAAGAACAAGCAGCTCTGTGACGAGCAAGGCAATGTTCTGGTGGATGTCGCCTCGGCCTTCACACCGCAAAAAATGGAGTTCATGAAGGCAGGCAGTTCCTACGCGATCGTGTTTGGCAAGAAACTGCAGACATTTGCTGCCCAAACCCTTGGCGTCGAAGTCACACCGGTATTTGCTGCCAACAAGGAAATCACGGTTGAAGGTCAGGGCCTGACCGCCGTTGAAAAAATCTTCAATCGCAATGCTGTCGGTGTAACCCCAGGCAAGGTTCTGCACGCTGGTTCCGACGTCCGCGTCAAGGTCAATATTGTCGGCTCGCAGGACACAACCGGCCTGATGACCGCTCAGGAACTCGAAGCCATGGCGGCGACGGTGATCTCGCCTTTAGTGGACGGCGCCTACCAGTCGGGCTGCCACACGGCTTCGGTCTGGGACAAGAAAGCCCAGGCCAATATCCCCAAGCTGATGAGTTTCATGAATAATTTCGGGCTCATCACCGCCCGTGATCCAAAAGGCGTCTATCATTCCATGACCGACGTCATCCATAAGGTGCTCAACGATATTACCGTCGATGACTGGGCGATTATCATTGGCGGCGACAGCCATACCCGCATGTCGAAAGGCGTGGCCTTTGGCGCGGATTCGGGCACGGTCGCTCTGGCGCTGGCAACCGGCGAAGCCACGATGCCAATCCCGCAATCTGTCAAGGTGACGTTCAAGGGCAGCATGCAGCCGCATATGGACTTCCGTGACGTCGTGCACGCAACCCAGGCGCAGATGCTCAAGCAATGCGGTGACAATGTCTTCCAGGGCCGGATCATCGAAGTCCATATAGGCACATTGCTTGCCGACCAGGCTTTCACCTTCACCGACTGGACAGCTGAAATGAAGGCCAAGGCATCGATCTGCATCTCCGAGGACGAGACGCTGATCCAGTCACTCGAGATCGCCAAGTCCCGCATTCAGATCATGATCGAAAAAGGCATGGAAAACGCCGCCGGAACGCTGCGTGGCCTGATCGCCAAGGCGGATGCACGCATTGCCGAAATCCGTTCAGGCGAAAAACCTGCCCTGGCTCCCGATGCCAATGCACATTATTTCGCTGAGGTGGTCGTCGATCTCGATCTGATCGATGAACCGATGATCGCCGATCCCGACGTCAACAATGCCGATGTCTCCAAACGCTATACCCATGATACCATTCGTCCGGTATCCTATTACGGCGGCACCAAAAAGGTTGATCTTGGCTTTGTCGGTTCGTGCATGGTGCATAAGGGCGATATGAAGATCGTCGCGCAAATGCTCAAGAACATTGAGAAAAACGAAGGCAAGGTGTCGTTCAAGGCCCCGCTTGTCGTCGCCGCACCGACCTACAACATCATCGACGAACTCAAAGCAGAGGGCGACTGGGAAATCCTCCAGCGCTATTCTGGCTTCGAATTTGACGACCTGATGCCAAAAAATGCCGCGCGCACCGAATATGAAAATATTCTCTATCTTGAGCGTCCAGGCTGCAATCTCTGTATGGGCAATCAGGAAAAGGCTGAGAAGGGGGATACCGTTCTTGCGACCTCAACCCGCCTGTTTCAGGGCCGCGTCGTTGAAGATTCTGCCGAAAAGAAGGGCGAGTCTCTGCTTGCTTCGACCCCGGTCGTGGTGCTCTCGGCCATTCTCGGTCGAACCCCAAGTGCCGAGGAATATAAGGCAGCAGTCGAAGGCATCGATCTGACAAAGTTCGCACCGCCAAAAACCACTCCGCTCGACGCCCTTTCGGTTCACTACTAAGCGCGCCGCACCATCACAGCGCCCTCATCACGTCTCGCCCGATCCTTGCTGATCGGGCGAGGCGAAACCTTGCGATTACGCTTTGCTTTCGAGCCGGTTGCTGCGCAAAAAATTCTGCGCTCCGGATCCCGGATTGATATGCGGCTTGCTTTAACCGCCTCGCCCTCTGCCGCCAGCTTTCTCCAATCGCAGGATAAAACCTTCGTTCAAGCCCTTTCAACGACCATGATCAAGCGGCACCCGACCGCTGAACATGCGAAGCGATCGACCCGCTTGGGCAAACCACAAAGGGTTCCACGTCGCAACTGCGCTATGCCGCAGCGCGCAAGCGAGCCCTCCTGCCATCGCACCGGATCTGCGGCTATTTTTAAACGGTCTCAACTTCACCTTTGTTTCGACACGCCCGCGGTCCTCCGTTGCCGCCAGCATCATCATCCAGCGCTCATGGTCACAAAGCAGCTACGCAATTTTGTGTCGCATCCACGTCACTTTTGAGAAAAAGTAAAAAGCTCCACCTGCAATGCATTGCAGTTTATTGCCGGATCGGTATAGGTAGGCCTTTGATCAATGCCGTGCGCGCGACAATGGCAAAGGAGCAATGACGGTCCTGCAGTCCCCCCGCTTCGCGCGCCTGGAGGAGTGTTTATGAGAGAAAATCCCAGCCGCGCCAATATCCAGCCAGGCCCATGCCACCATGGATAAGAGTTCTTCTGCAAGCCGGCAAACCACCCTGCCCTTACCGGCGATCAATCTCAACAATGTGCAGATCTCCTTCGCCCTTGCCAATGGCCAGCGCTTCGACGCAGTCGCGGAAAGCAATCTGCAGGTTGCCGATCATGAGTTTGTCGCCATTGTCGGACCGACCGGCTGTGGCAAGTCAACCTTGCTCAATGCCGTTGCAGGTCTGCTGGTGCCGGCCAGTGGCCGCGTCGAAATCGAAGGCCAGCCGCTGCGCGGTCTTAATCGCAAGGCCGGCTATCTGTTTCAGCAAGACGCACTGATGCCATGGAAAACCGTGCTCGAAAATGTGGCGATCGGCCTCGAAGTCGCCGGGACGGCGAAGGCCGATGCGCGCGCTAAGGCCGAGCAATGGTTAACCAAGGTCGGACTTGCGAATTTCGGGGATCGCTATCCGCACATGTTGTCCGGCGGCCAGCGCAAACGCGTTGGCTTGGCGCAGGTGCTGATCCGCAATCCCAAATATCTGCTGATGGATGAACCCTTCGGACCGCTCGATGCGCAAACCCGCGTCATCATGGGCGATCTTCTGCTGGATCTGTGGTCGCAGGACAAGAAGGCGGTGATGTTTGTCACCCATGATCTTGAGGAAGCCATCGCGCTGGCCGATCGGGTCGTCATCATGTCGGCCGGTCCGCGTGCCCGCATCATGGCCGAATATAGGATCCCGCTCGAGCGCCCGCGCGAAATCTCGGAAATTCGCCTGCTCGACGCGTTCCATGACATCCATCGCGAAATCTGGAACGCTCTGAAGGACGAAGTGCTTAAAGCCTATCAGCAGACAAGCGGAGCAAGAGCATGAAAAAGCCGGCATTATTCCTGGCTCAGCTGAGCGTTGCGGTCATTCTGCTGCTGGTCTGGCACGTGTTTACTGCAACCCATCTGTTGGGAAACCCTGCAAAAAGCCAGTTCTTCTTTTCAACGCCCGTCGATGTCGCCGCGCGCATCTATAAATGGTTTGTCGAAGGCACCATCTGGTATCATCTCGGCATCACCTTGCTTGAAGCGATGCTGGCATTTTTTATCGGTTCAGCCGGTGGTGTGCTGATTGGCTTCTGGTTCGCACGCAAACCGGTGCTGGCTGCCATCTTTGACCCCTATGTGAAGGCCGCCAATTCCCTGCCACGCGTGGTTCTTGCACCTATTTTTGCGCTGTGGCTCGGCCTTGGCATCTGGTCGAAGGTCGCGCTTGGCGTATCACTGGTATTTTTCATCGTGTTCTTCAATGTCTATCAGGGCGTCAAGGAAGTGAACCAGACCGTCTTGTCGAACGCGCGCATGCTTGGCATGAATGAACGTCAGCTGTTGCGCAATGTCTATTTGCCCTCCGCGCTGTCCTGGATGTTCTCCAGCCTGCACACAGCCGTTGGATTTGCAGTGGTCGGTGCGGTGGTCGGTGAATATCTCGGCTCCTCGGCAGGTCTGGGCTACCTTATTCATCAGGCTGAAGGCGTGTTCGATGTCACCGGCGTCTTTGCCGGCATGTTCGTGCTGACGGCTTTTGTGTTGTTGATCGACTGGGTGGTTTCTCTGGTCGAGGAACGATTGCTCATCTGGCGCCCCAAGACCGCCAGCGCGAACGGCGCCTGAGATCGGGCGCTTCAACATATTTTAAGGAGGAAGGCCATGAATTTTACCCGCAGAGATCTGTTGCTCGGCGCAGCAGCGATGGGAATAGCCAATCTCGCAGCCCGTCTGCCCGCCTATGCCCAGGACGCATCGGCAACCCCGGAAAAGCCCGAACTGATGTTTGGCGTCGGCGGCAAGCCGCTGTTCTACTACCTGCCGCTGACCATTGCCGAGCGCAAGGGCTTCTTCAAGGAGGAAGGGCTTTCGGTCACCGTCAATGATTTTGGCGGCGGTGCAAAATCACTGCAGGCTCTGATCGGTGGCTCGGTCGATGTGGTTACCGGCGCCTATGAACACACAATTCGCATGCAAAATCGCGGCCAGGACATCAAGGCAATCTGCGAACTTGGCCAGTTTCCCGGCATCTGCATCGCGGTGCGCAAGGACCTCGCCAACGATATCAAAACCATTGCCGACCTCAAAGGACAGAATGTCGGGGTGACCGCACCAGGGTCTTCAACCTCGCTGTTCCTGCAATATGCATTGATCAAGAACGGCTTGGCGGCTGATGACGCGTCAATCATCGGTGTCGGCGGCGGCGCCAGCGCTGTGGCAGCCGTCAAGAAGGGTGAAATCGCCGCCCTGGTGCACCTCGATCCGGTCATCACCCGTCTCGAGGTCGATGGTGATATCTCGATCCTTCTCGACACCCGCACGGAAGCCGGAACCCGCGCTTTGTTCGGCGGCACAAACCCGGCTGCCATCACCTATGTCCAGCAAAGCTTTATCGACGCAAACCCCGTCACTACCCAGCGCGTTGTCAATGCCTTTGTCAAATCACTGAACTGGATTCACCAGGCATCCGCTGATGATGTGGCCGATACGGTGCCGGAAGAATACCTGCTGGGTGACCGCGCCCTCTATAAGACCGGGTTTGAGAAATCGCGCGCCATGTATTCGCAAAAAGGCATCATCGCCGCCGATGGTTTTGACAGCATGATGAACATGCTCAAGGCGCTCGATCCCGAACTGGCCAATTCAAAGATCACATTCGCCCAGACCTTTGATCCACGTTTTGCGCAAGCGGCCAAGACGTAACAGGGTTAAAACAGCATCAGCTGTTCCGGCAAGCCTGTGCTGCCGGAACAGCCCGAGACCAACCTTGAACGACCTTTGATGGCGACAGACGACAATTCCAGATGAATTGATCAACCCATCGAACCAATTGCTCCGACGCGCGTTTAAAAATCGAAAATGCCGCGTGAAGGAACATCAATTTGACGCAACAAGAAGCAACGCAGAAGCGACAATTGCGACAGTCCCAGCCCTATTGGGAAACAACCCCGAAAATTACACTCACCACGCGACAAAAGCCGTCCCGCCGTCACTATGATGTCGTGGTGGTCGGCGCCGGCATCAGTGGCGCGCTGATCGCCCAGGCACTCATGGATGGCAAACGAAAAATCGCCATCTTTGACCGCCGCCGCCCGGTGTTTGGCAGCACAATGGCCAGCACGGCAATGCTGCAGCATGAAATCGATGTTCCCTTGTTCAAGCTCAAGAAGCGTTTATCACCAAACGCCGCCGAGCGTATCTGGCAGCGCTCAGCGGACAGTGTCGACGCCTTGATCAAACTGACAGCCGAGCTGGATATCCATTGCTCGATGCAACGCAAGAAGGCCCTTTATCTAGCCGGCGACGAATACGGCGCACGCGCGCTTGGCCAGGAAGTCGAGGCGCGGCAGGCGATCGGTCTTCATGCTGAATTTCTTGATGCCCATATTTTGAAGGAACGCTTTGCGATCGACCGAACGGCTGCGATCGAAAGCGATATGTCGGCCTCCGCCAATCCCGCCCAGTTGACCGCAGGTTTGTTACGGCACTGCCTGAAAGGTGGAATAGAAATCATTCGTGACATGGAAATCACCGATTTTCTGAGCCTCAATCAGCAGGTCGCTCTCGCCACCGCGCAGGGCGCGGTGATAAGCGCCGGCGCTGTCGTGTTCTGCACCGGCTATCAATTCCTCAAAGCGCTGGCCCATAAAAATCACCAGATCATCTCGACCTGGGCGATCGCCGGCGCAAAGCAACAGCCCACACCCGCCTGGCTGCGCGATTATCTGGTCTGGGAAGCCTCCGATCCCTATCTGTATTTTCGTAATGCGAGCGATGGCAGACTGATCGCCGGTGGCGAGGATGAAGCTTCTGAGACGGCGTTTGAGGATCCACAGAAAGCCGCACAAAAAAGCCAGACAATTGCGCGCAAAATCAGCCGGTTGATCGGCTGTGATGTCGGCAAGCCGGCTTATCAATGGTCGGCCGCCTTTGGCTCAACCCCGACCGGTACGCCGATGATCGGAGCCATTGAAGGCCATCCCAACGTCTATGCCGCCATGGGCTATGGTGGCAATGGCATCACATTCAGCAAGATTGCCGCCGAAATTCTCGCCAAGGCGCTCAATGGCAAGGAAGATCGCGACGCAGCCCTCTTCGCCTTTCGATAGCTGAAGAAAGCGGCGTGCTGCGCGGGTTCATCCCCCAAGCCATAAGCCGACGGAACAATCCGTACGGCGCGCGGTTAACTTCCAAGACCGTCTGCAACCGCCCGGCTTCAAAACGGGACCGCGCTTGTGACGGTGATGATCCACAGATGCAATCGCCTTGAGCAAGGCAAGGATCTGACGCACCGACCTTTCAACTGGAGCAGAAAAACGCATGACATCTCACCACACCGATCCGCTCACCCAGGATGAAGACATCAAGTTTCTGGCTGAAAACTCCGATCTGTCGCCGCTTCAGGCCAAGGCGCTGATCGAAAAATTTGGCCGTGACCGCGAAAAATTGCTTGAAGAGGCCAAGAATTTCAAGGCGGAGAGCTAAGAGGCCGAGGCGTCTTCGTCCTGTGGCTGCCCTTTTCCGCCAGCAGCGAAGACGCGCTGCGATCGCTGCGGCTGTCGCGCGCCAATCCGTAAGGTTTTAAGCGGCTATTTCAGCCTATCGACGCCCTTTGCGGCAACGCAGATCTGAGCAATAGCACTCAGCGCTCGTTTGCGCTGATATCCGTGCCGACGTGGCGTAGCCATTTCAGGGCAGTCCGTTCATCCTGATCAAGCTGTGGCGCCACCACACGCAGGCTGGAGGCCGCTTGCACCGTTGCAGCCAGTTGATCCTGCTGCCATTGCTCAAACACCAGTGGATGAATATAGGAACGCCGGCAGACGGCGCGGGTATTACAGAGCCGCTGCGCGATCCTGTCGATTTCCGCATTTAGCGCCCGCTTTGATGCCGCGGCGCTCTCTGGCCGCGGCAAGGCTGACAATCCCTTCACAGCCGAAGCGGTCGCTGCCCAGGTCCGGAAATGCTTTGACGTGAAGTCGGCCTTCGTCACATCGCGAAGATAGTCGTTGATATCCTGCGAGCTGATCGCATGGCGCTGTCCCTCATCATCGAGATATTGAAACAGATGCTGACCGGGGAGTTCCTGCAGCGAGCGGATAATTCTGGCGATCCGTCTGTCGGAAATCTTCAGGTTCCAATCTTTTCCCGATTTGCCCTTGAAGATCAGCCGCAAGCTGGTGCCGTCAGTCTTCAAATGACGGTTGCGCAAGGTCGTCACGCCAAAGCTCTTGTTGGAACGCGCATAATTGGGGCTGCCGACGCGCACAAGCAACCGGTCCATCAGCCAGACAATCGTTGCGATCACTTTTTCACGACAGAACGAGCGCCGCCGCATATCAGCCTCGACCTGCTGGCGCAAACTGCTCAACACGCTCGCAAAATCAGCAAGACTGGAGAATTTCGTCTCTCCCTGCATCGCAGACCATGTAGAATGATAGCGATATTGCTTGCGTCCGCGCTGATCCCTGCCAGTCGCCTGAATATGCCCTTTTGAATGGGCACAGATCCAGACATCCTCCCAGGCGGGCGGAATGGCCAGCGCCTTGATGCGCTCAATGTCCTTCGGCAAGACCTTGCCTGCACCGATCGCTTTGTAACGAAAACCCGCGCCGCAGCGCTGTCTTCGAATGCCGGGTTCGCTATCGCTGACATAATGCAGATCGCAGTCCAGAAGCGGCACGGGCTCTGTAGCAGAAGCGTTCAATCGATCAAGCAAATGGCACCTCGCACGGTTAGCGCAGCAGAAACCTGCAGCCATTAACGCAATGCGTCGCTTCAGGTTCCCGATTCAGCCCGGCTGCGGAACCAAGCCCCCATTGAGGCGTTCAACCACGTAACCCGATGTGCAATTCGGCCGGTAACCGGCCAGCACTCCGACCTCAACGCGAAAAGGATAAAGCGGTGCCCAGACCTTTCTGGAAAGGCTACCTCAAACTCTCGCTCGTCACCTGTGCCGTCGAACTGCGACCTGCCACCAGTGAAGCCGAACGCGTGCGCTTCCATACGCTGAACGAGAAAACCGGCAATCGAGTGATCAGTCGCTACGTAGACCAGGAGAGCAAAAAGCCTGTGCGCGATCAGGATCAGGCAAAAGGCTTCGAGAAAGCAGAGGGTGACTACATCATTCTGGAGGACGAGGAGCTTGAAGCAGTCGCGCTCGAAAGCACCCGAACCATTGATATCGACAGGTTCGTCCCGCGCGATAGTATCGGTTGGATCTGGTACGACAAACCGCATTTTCTGTCGCCCGCCGATAAGATTGGGGCGGAAGCTTTTGCGGTCATCCGCGAGGCAATGGACAGCGCCGAGGTTTCAGGCCTCGCACGCCTGGTGATGTATCGGCGCGAGCGCGCTGTCTTACTGGAGCCGCGCGACAAGGGCATTGTGCTCTGGACACTCCGCTACGGCGATGAAGTACGCGATGCGAACGACTATTTCAGCAAGGTCGAGCCCCACAAGCCCGAAAAGAAAATGCTGACGATGGTGCGCAGTCTCATTCAGCAGCGGACGCAGGACTGGGACGAGGAACTGCTCACAGATCCCGTGCAAAAAAACCTGAAGCGGATGATCGCAGCGAAGAAAAAGAAAAGCAAACCCCGCGCCCAGACAAAGCGCGAGACCAAGGCGCCTCGCGGCGGCAATGTGATCGATATTATGGAAGCACTGCGTAAAAGTCTCGAGAAGGAGGGGAAGGCATAATCCCCCGATATTTCCAGTCAGGCCTTGAGTTGGTTGACACTTTAAAGGCGCAAAGGCGGAGCGCTGCAGGTCTTTTGTCAGACTGTGCTTCAATGGCATCGGCCTTATAACCAGCCTTACTAAGGCGGCGGAGAAGAGAGCGGGCTCTGCCGGTCCACCACAGCACTGGCAGTGCGTTGCAGCTCTAACTCACGTTCCTGGCCGCTCTCACCCAAATCACAAAGAAAAAGCTTGTCTTAGAATAACATCACGCGATTGTCCGATGAGCAGACAACAGCGGTCAGCAACAGATAACGGTCGCGAAAGCAAAGGACCGCTAGTCAAGTCACTGTCTGATAAAGGCGCAGCTGGTTGAATCGAGCACCTCTCTAACTCGCCTTTTTGCTACTATTCTGCTTAGCCGGAGCTTTCTTGCCGCCCGCCTTCGGGCGAGATGATTTTTTGGCAGCTGCCGCCAATCCAGCACTCTTACGCAGTGCTTCCTTGAGATCGATGACCTGCGCTGACTTGGTTTGTGCCGGTTTCTTGAACGGCTTGCCGGCAATTTTGGCCTTTATCAGATCCGCAAGCGCCGCATCATAACGGTCGTCAAAGCCCGCCGGATCGAAACGGCCCATCTTGGTATCGATAATATGCTTTGCGAGCTCCAGCATTTCCTCGTCGAACTTGAAACTGCCGATATCCGAGAACGCTTCCTTTGTTGAGCGCACCTCATAATCAAAATTGAGCGTGGTCGCCAGAAGCCCGTCATCATATGCGCGGATCAGCAGCTTGCGGGCGCGCCGAAATAAAACCACCTCGGCAATTGCCCCGACTTTCTCCAGGTGCATCGCCTCGCGTAACAGTGTGAACGCTTCCTGATTGTCGTCGGTCGGTGCGAGATAGTGAGGCCGGTCCAGATAAACATCATCAATCGCATCGCAGGCAACAAAGCACAGCACATTCAACGTCTTGTCGCTTTCAGGCACTGCGGCTGCAATCTCATCCTCGCTGAAACTCACATAGGCCCCAGAGGCGACTTCGTAGCCTTTCACCTGATCTTCACGCGCGACCGGCTTGCCGGTATCGCTATCGACAAATTCGCGATTAAGCCGATTGCCGGTCTTCCGATTGACAAGGTGAAACGAAACACGCTCCGAGGTTGAGGCCGCAGTATAAAGCGCGACCGGACATAAAAGCTCGTCGATCTTGATCTGTCCCTTCCAATTCGCCCGCGGTGCCATTGTCACGCTCCATCCTCGTGCGAACTGGCTTTGCCAACCCGTTTCAAGATCTTTTCAAAGGCAAAGCCAAAGCCCAACAACACAGGAAGACCGAGCAATACGATCCAGAACAACAACCATCCCATTGCTTTTCCTCCCTCCTGTTGGAACACGGAACAATTAGATCAAGGCAGAGAGCCCGCGCCTTGCTCATTGCTGAGACAACCCACCGCCTCGACAATGGTTCCCTATATTGGGGTTCCCTAGCAGCGTTGGCGAGCCCTCTCAGCGTTGCAGTTGACGACCGACACTGCAGAGAACTCACGTTCTCCTGGACCGCAACCCGTATGCCCCATGGACCACGCATTGCACTTGGGTGCAGCAGTGCAAGCATTGCGAGCTGAGCCTCCCTCAGGCGGCTTACCGCTTTCGTGCGATCTTCAAATCATCCCTCGAACCGCTATCGCGATCGCGTGTGGCGCAATCACGCACTTGGAGAGCGTGCGGCGCGGATCAAAACGTCATCGGCGCCACCACGAGCTTTTTCAAGGGAACGAAGGTTCGCGCTGTTCGTTAACAGCCAATTCGCGGCGCATGGAGGCTTTGATGAGAAATATCGACAGGAAAGATCGCTTGATCCTGGCGCTCGCAGCATTGCTACGGGCTGAACGCGAAACCCGTGGCGCTCTGCAAGCAGCACTCCAGAATGACAGCGTCAACGTCGAGACATTGCGCGCTATCCTGTCCGATCCGGTGCCAGTCGTCACCGAAGAGGACATCTTATTTGCCGAGGATTTCGCCCGATCAAGACAACTCCCTCCATTTCATCTCAACAGCAAACAACTTAGAACAACCAAAGAGACTTTCTGATAGGGAGGCCCATCCGCGACAACCCTGCGTTAGCGGGTCGAAATCCCTGTTGTCGTTCTCCGAAAATGCGCTAATCTTGCTTCCTTCTTCTGTTTGATATTGTTTCAGGATTTCCGATTGTGGAGTGGACTGTGAGCGGCAACAGAATTCGAGAGGGAGCTAGGCTTGTTGATTGCCGGGCGCGAGAGGAAGCCCTTGCCTCTGCGGTAGACACACCGGACTGCCGGAGCCTTCTTCAGACAATGGATTGGTCAAAAAGCCCACTCGGCCCACTGGATACCTGGCCGTCTGCCTTGCGTTGCGCATTGGACCTCGCTCTTCCGGCCGACGCGCAGATTGTCATTTTCTGGGGCCCCGCGTTCATCGCGCTTTACAACGACGCCTATCGTCCGACCATCGGCCAAAAACATCCCGCAGCCTTTGGTCGACCGGCGAAGGAAAACTGGACAGAATTGTGGGATGATCTCGAACCCTTGCTTAAAACCGTGCTTGAAACCGGTAAGACCGTCTCCGCACAGAACCGCCCTTTTCACATTGAGCGTTTCGGCTATCCGGAAACAGTTTATTTTGATATCTCCTATTCGCCGATCAGTGCGTCAGAAAAGGGTGCGTTAGGTGTTCTTTGCATCGTCAATGAAACCACCGCGCGCGTCGTCGCGCAGCAGAAGCTCATCGAAAACCAGCAGCGACTGGAGTTGCTTTTCTCACAGACCGACGCGGGAATAGCTCTGAGTGATCGCGCGGGCACGATGATTAAGGTCAATCCGCGGCTCTGCGCCCTTTCCGGTCACAGTGAAGAAGCCATGCTGGCTGGCACGCTCGAAGCCATGCTTGATCCTGCAGATCGGGCGGCTTACCGGGCCTCCATCAAAGCGCTGTTCACAAGCGGGGAAAGCTTTGTTCAGCGCTTCACCCTCATCGGGGCCAACGGTCACCACACGCCCGTCAGCTGCGCTGCAAGCCCGGTACGCGACGGAACGGGCGCTATAACGCACGCGGTCTGGACCATTATCGACATTACCGAGCAACTGCGCGCACAACACCTCGAAAGTCAGTTGGCGGCAATCGTTTCATCTTCCCATGACGCAATTCTAAGCACCGATCTTAACATGCGCATTCTCAGCTGGAATCACGGCGCCGAACGCCTTTATGGCTACAGCGCTGCCGAGGCCATCGGGCGCAAAGTCACCATGCTGCTCCCATCCGACAGATTGCACGAAGAGGTCGAGATCATCGAAAAGATCTCGCATGGTGTGGCGGTCGCCCCCCATGAGACAGTGCGGCTCAACAAGAACGGCACGCGACTGGATGTTCGATTGACCGTATCGCCGGTCCGGGATGGCAGTGGCCGCATTATCGGTGCTTCCAAAAGCGCCCATGATATCAGCGACCAAAAAAAATCCGAGCAGCTGCAACAGGCAATTCTGGGCGAGATGAAACATCGTATCAAGAATGTTCTGGCCACCGTTCAGGCATTGGCGCGTCAGACCTTTCGAAATCCGGCTCATAAAAGCGCCTATCAAACCTTTGAGGCTCGATTGGGCGCCATGGCTCGCACGCATGATCTTCTCACCGCCGATGTCTGGCAGGCAACAGAACTCAATAAGCTGGTCGAAGAAGCGCTGCTGCCCTTCGGTCTCGTTAATTTTTCCATCAAAGGCCCCAAGATCGAGGTTTCTTCACGTGCCGCCATGGCCTTCTCCCTGGGCCTGCATGAACTTGCGACCAATGCCTCGAAATATGGTGCGCTGTCAGTGCCGGGCGGCTCTGTTGAAGTCACATGGTCCCACGATCAAGCGTTGCAGCAGCTCGATTTTATCTGGAACGAAAAAGGCGGCCCCCGCGTCTCAGCTCCCAAAGGCAAGGGTTTCGGCAGCAAACTCATCGAGCGCGTGCTTGCAGGAGAAATCAGCGGTCGCGTCAAACTGACTTATCTCGCGGAAGGTTTGCATTGCCAGCTCAGCACCAAAATCGCAAATCTCACGCAGCAAGGATAAGTCACCCGCATTTTGCGCGACGACACCCAACATCCACCCGTTCAACTTCAACTGCACAGTTTCACAATCGCACCTTGCCATCCAGATCGGAGATGCGCGCTGATTGGGTCTATGCAAGCGCATGGCGCCCATCATTTACGCCCGCGAGCCGATCTTTGTTCAGAAAAAGACTCTGAGGCATGAAACAAAGCCTCGCCTTGAAGGTTCGGTCACTGTGCGCTTGCGAAGAAGCATGCCGCATCGACACGAAATTCAAAGGAGGAGCCGGAAATGGCCAAAGCAAAGCAACGCAATCTTGACGATCTGTTTTACGACACTTTGAAAGATATCTACTATGCCGAACGCAAAATTCTCAAGGCGCTTCCCAAAATGGCGCGCGCGGCCAACGATGAAAAGCTGAGAGCTGCGTTTGAAACCCACCGCGATCAGACCGAAACCCATGTCGAGCGCCTGCAGCAATGTTTCGAATTGCTTGGAAAACGCGCGCAAGGCAAAACCTGCGACGCCATCGAGGGGATCCTTGCCGAAGGCGAAGAGATCATGGAGGAATTTTCCGACAGCGTTGCGCTTGACGCAGGCCTGATTTCTGCCGCCCAGGCAGTCGAGCATTATGAGATCACCCGTTACGGCACACTCAAGCGCTGGGCAGAAACTCTCGGCCACAAGGATATCGCCAAGCTTCTTGATGCAACACTGCAGGAAGAAGGTCAGACGGACAAGGATCTGACATCACTGGCAGAAACCTCGGCGAACGCTACGGCGCAGGCCGCCTGACAGGAACCGGGCTAGAGACCGGGCATGTCGCATTGCTTGGTGGTCAGGGACACCGTGCGGGACCGCGATTTGCGGTCCCATAGTTGCAAAGGGAGGCAAAATGGCTTGTGTGAGCGGACTTTTCGACAGCTTTGACGAGGCCTATGACGCGATGACCGCACTGCGGCAAGGCGGTATAGGTGCCGAGCATTTAAGCCTGATCACCAACAACATGGTATTGCAGGCGAACCGGGAAGCGAAGCTATCCACCACCCGGACATTGGATGCTTCTCAAAGCGATGCTGCAGCGCCAGTGTCGCCACCTCCGGACAGCCATGCCTTTGAAGCCCTGGGCATTATGACCTTGCCCGGTATTGGTGAAGTGGCCGCTATCGGCTGGGTGACTGCCGCGCTGGTAGGTGTGGCCGGTTCAACCCAAAATGCAATGCAGCCCGCAAGCCTCGTCAACACACTGCAACAAAATGACGTTTCCGAGCGAATGGCTGAAACCTATAGCGAAGCTCTGCGTCGCGGAAGCACGCTGCTGCTCATTCGCTGTGCAAAGGCGGAGATCGCCCAGGTCGAAGCGCTGCTCGATGAATGGGGCAGTGTCAAAATCGACGAGCGCCGCGATGCCTATGTGGCGGAGGGCTGGATCACCTTTGATCGCACCATGCCAGCCTTGACCTTCGAAGAGATCGAACGGGATCGCCGCACAAGAGGGCTCGTGCGATGAAAAAGATCGATCCGGACAAAGCCCGTCAGGGTCCCAAAGGCAGGCCCGTGCTCCTTGTCCTTCTGACAAGCCTGATCCTCGCCCTGCTTGTCTGGGGTGCAGTCGAATTCTACGGGCAGATGCACCCGGGACGCGGTTTCATGGATGATGACGCAACGCCGCCAGCCTCCACACCGTCGCAAACGCCGCCTTCTGCAAGCGGTCGTCAATAAGAGGTTTGATCAGCGATGTCTGTCTTTGTCAGGCCGCAGCTTCTGCTTGGGTCCCATGATATCTAGACGTCACGTGCATCATAACACCGCTTCTTGCCTCAGCCTTGCCGGCTTTTCCGATCCATTCTCGCGATAGGCGCACCGCGGTCTTCCGACAATCCCGACAAGATGACGGACTTGAAGGCAAAGGGCGCCGCGTGCTGATCGCAGGCAACAGGCAAAGGAAACTGATCGTTCGTCCGTCACCCATTGTCGGCAAGCGCATGCGAACTCTTCAACAATGTCTTGGCTGTTGCCAACGGGCTTTCCCGTCGCTCAGCCCTCGTATAGCGCCGATCATCTGCACCGGCAAAAGCCGCGCGCGCGCTAATCGTGAACTATATTACAGTGGCATTTGCGGAACATCCCCCTCCCCGCACGGTTAGACTCCCATCACCCACGATAAATTCCAGCCACCAAGAATAAATGGGGAGGAGATCACGATGGAACAAAATCATAACCAGGGCGGTAGCCACCAACAACATGTCAAGGCTGGCCAGCAGAGTCACAAAAACACCGGCAAACACGCCAGTAAAAGCGACGATAACAAACAGAATGTGTCATCGTCACCTGGCGGCAGCCATGAACTGCATGTCAAGGCCGGTCAACAAAGCCATAAAAATTCATAGTGTTAAAAGGGCAGCGTCCGCTGCCCGAACCGGGCCTTACCCGGAAAGGCTGGACCAATGTTATCCAGATCGCCTAATCATAATGCGTCCGACCCCGTGCTTGAACCAGATCAACTGGTCGCCATGATTCCTGCTTTGCGGGCCTTCGCGCGTAAATTCTACCGTGAAAGAGAGGACGTCGAGGATCTCGTTCAGGAAACACTCGTCAAAGCAATCGCCAATCGCAGCAAATACGTCCCTTACGCGCCGCTGAAATCGTGGTTGTTTACCATCATGCGCAACACATTCTGCACGCGTATTCGGATTCAAACCCGCGAAGCGCCCGGACTTAATGACTGCATTTCGCAGGATATGGTGGTCAAACCGTCCCAGCAATACGCACTCGAAGCGCATGAGGTACAACTGGCCCTCGAGACATTGTCAGACAAGTATCAGCAGGTTCTCGCTCTGGTGGTTTTTGAAGGCAAGTCCTATCAACGCACCGCTGAGCTCTGTGACTGCTCTGTCGGCACCGTCAAGAGCCGACTGCATCGCGCTCGCCACCAGTTACACATGATCGTGGACGGGTGATCGTTGAAATGACTGCGGCGCGGAAAACTTCTCGCGCGTGGCTTGCAAATTGCAATCAACCATGGCCAACTCTCTGTAATGGTTCAATCAAAGCGTTGCTCCCCGCATCTTTATCGCGGCAAGAAATTACTGATCTTCGAGGAAAGTTTCCTGCTGAGCGAGGAAGCAAAGACGAAGCTTATGGCGCTCGGCGCCTCCATTCTGGGACCCGTCGATAGCGCGAAAGGCATCCTCGCTTATCTGGCGAGCGAAACCGTCGACGCGGTCATACTGGACGTCACAATCGAACCGGAAATTGTCCTGCCGGTTATTTCAGCGCTGGAAACTCATCATATTCCCTTCATATTCGCGTTATCGAGCCATCCAGGGCTTAATGGGCAGCGCTTTGCCGGCTTTGTGTTAAGCGCCGCTGACGACGATCTTGCAACCATCGCCACCGCATTGTTCGGACAACCTTCCCTGATGCACTGACCGCGGTCGTAGCAAGAAATGCAGCCAGCCATTGCTGCAAAGCCTTTATGAACTTGCAGCTTGCCTTGCGACATTGTCTTAACGCCGCCCAAACGACTCTTCGACTTTGGCGCAGGCACGTGTTTGTCTGCTATCGTACAGAAAAACCACGCCGGATCAGGGTGTTATAGATTGTTCCTCGTCGAATAGAATCGAGGGGGCGATGTGGTGCGGAGCGCGTTCCAGGCCCAAAGTAGGATACATGGACGGCGTAAGACAATTGCAGAACCGAATACTCAACAGCCTGCCCCCCGATATATTTTGCGAAATCATCCCATCTCTTGAGCCCGTCACCCTGGAGCGCGGCCAGGTGATCGTCACCGCGGATCAACCGATCGATTATCTCTATTTCCTTTGCAGAGGTATCGGTTCCGTCATTACAGTTTCTTCAAGCGGTCAACTTGCTGAAGCCGGCATGGTCGGGCGCGAAGGATTTGGCCCAACTTCGCTTGCCGTTGGCGCCCAGAAAAGCATCCACCAGATTGTGATGCAGGTCGGCGGCTACGGCCACCGGATGACGGCGCGCGCCGCACGCCGCCATATTGAGCGCCACAGCCTGTTCGCCAATCTGCTCGCCCGTTACCTTCAAAGCTTTTCCTCGCAGGTCTCCTACACGGTCTGGGCCAATGTTAATTTAACCATTCATGAGCGGTTGGCGCGCTGGCTGCTGATGACCCATGACAGGACCGATGGCGACGAAATCATCCTCACGCATGACTTTATCGCGCTTATGCTTGGTGTCAGGCGCCCAAGCATCACCACCAGCCTGCATATGCTGGAGGGAAAGAAACTGGTGCGCTCTGAACGGGGACGAATTACCATTCGCGACAGAAAGGGATTGGAGGAATTTGCAGGCGAAGCCTATGGCAAGCCTGAGGAGGAATATAATGAACTCTTCGGCACAAAGCTTTGAGCGAGGAAAAAACCTCTACCGCCTCGCCACATATGCGCAAATACCGTGCAAAGCCTTGATCACGGCCCGCCTGCGCGAAGCGCGCATTTCCTCTCTATAACAGGCACCTTGCTCGCCGGGGCTCCGCCAAACCTACAGCGTTGCTTGAAGAACGCGGTTTTCTTCGCCCCGCGCCAGCCGGTCGGCTTCTTCACAACCGATCGAACTGCACCTCCCTCGATGCGCTTTGCGCCAAGAGCAGGATCGACCAACGTCTCATGAGCCGCCAGTCTGTTTGACTGCGTGCTCGACCCGCTTCACGCTGGCTGGACGCTTGCTTCTGTGCGCAGATCCTGCATCAGACGACGATATTCCTGTTCTGCCCAGCCATAGGCACCACCGGCATAGGCCTCAAGCGCTTTGCGGTCTCGGATCACAATATTGTTTCGCAACGAGCGAATAAGCCCCAGTCCCTCCAGCACGTGAAGTGACGTCGTGACACTGGGTCGCCGCACAGCAAGCATGATGGAGAGAAACTCGTGCGTCAGCGCAATTTCTGAGCCTGAAATGCGGTCATCACACATCAAAAGCCAGCGCGCCAGACGCTGATTGATCTCGTGAATGGCGTTCGTCACCGCAGTTGAAGCCAGCTGCACCGAAAAGGCTTCGATCGCGCGGATCATCACCTTGGCAAAGCTGCGGCTCGTCTCCATCTGCTCTCGGAACCTGCGATAGGCCACCGCATAGCCCTGTCCCGCCACCTGCATGGTGACATCATAGGAACTGGTCTCGACACCTGCAACGGCGGATGTTGGCACATATCCATCCAGTCCAAACAGCCCGGCTTCTGCGCGGTGACCCTCCTTCGTGGTCACGATCACCGAACCAATGCCCGCGGTGAGAAAATAGACGGTATCGATTTCCTGGCCGGCTTGCGCCAGTATATGCCCGCGGGGGAGTTCGAGATAGCGCGCATGCCCGGCAATCGCATCGTAATCGGCTTGAGGAAGCAGGGACAGCAGCCGATTTTCCATATTTTGCAGCTCGGGAAATGTCATTTCTACTTTGCCTTGTCTTGCCGCCCTTAAAGCAAAACAAAGGCCTCCGGCTTTTGTTCCACCCACAGCCGATCATCACTGGCATACATCAACGCCGCTTTCGTACGCTAGCGGACAAAAAAGGACCGCATCCCGATATAGGCTATGCTGAACGAAGATCACCGATCGGTGATCATCACATCGAGGAGATTGCCGTGCCCCTGTTTAACGAAGCGAGCAGAATTTACGCGCCAGATGAGATCGACTTTCTAAGAAACTGCGTCGCTCTTGCTTCCCTGAAACTCTCCAGCACGCAACTCGACGAAACCGTTCTGGCGGAGCGTATCTTACGGCTCTATGAAAGTGGTCTGCGTGATGCCTCGACAATCTGTGATCTGGCAGTTCGTTTGATCAATCCAGCAAACGAAAGCGCAGACATCTTCGCCGCAAATGGCAATGCTCCGCATGAAATCGACCTGCTTCCCGAATAAGCAATCTGTTAAGACGCTGCGTTCAGATCGGATTCCAGCTGCATGCGGGCCCGACACAGACGGCTTTTTATCGTGCCAATTGTGCAACCGCTCTCTGTCGCTGCATGTTCATAACTCAAGCCATTGAAGACAACCAAATCGATGACATTGCGATGCCTTGCTGAGAGCTTGCTGTAAGCGCGGCCCACGTCCTGCAGTTCGATCGCCATTTCCTGCGGAGCGCTGATCGTTGGGCCCGTTTCATCCAGCAAAGGTGTTTCGCGACGCGCGCGTTTAATCCGGCTGCAAAAGCTGTTCTTCATGATGGTGAACAACCACGATTTGAGCGAGCCATAAGGCTGGTATTTATCCCGGTTTTTCAGGGCTTTGACCAAGGTCTCCTGAACGAGATCCTCTGCATCGGCGGATTGGCGACATAACGATCGCGCAAACTGGGTCAAAGCGGGCAGAAGTTGCATCAACGCATCTTCGAAATCTGGCTGTGATAACATCATCTCTCTCCCTGCCCCGCCTGGGATTTAAGGCGTGAACCGCGCTTTGGTTCCGGGAGAGCAACCCACCGTACGATAGCGTACACGAATGATCGTTATCGCGTTTCAGCGAGAGCTGCTGCGGTTCAAAACCTTTAACGGCGGCTACGCTCTAAAAGGCGGGAACGAAAATGGATTGGCGGAGTTTGGTGGGTGAACCAGCGGCCCGGTGAGCGCAGGAACCCTCCATCATTCCAACTGGTCGCCTGATTGTTGAGAAAGCGTGAGATCAAGATGCTGCCTGAAACCGGGATTACCAAAGGAACCCTCCGTGCTGGAAGCATGCATCTTTGCATCGATATGCAGAAATTGTTTGGGCCCGGCGCGCCCTGGCATGTGCCGTGGGCGGAGGCGGTTCTCCCCAATATTATCAGAGCTTGCGAGATTTTTGGCGAGCGAACAATCTTCACACGGTTTATTCCACCCCAGTCTCCAGACGACGCCATCGGCGCCTGGAAACGCTATTATTATAAATGGCAGAACGTGACGCTTGAACGCCTTGATCGTGATCTGCTCAATCTTGTTGACCCCTTGCAACGTTTCGTCCCGCCGGCAACGATTCTGGACAAGGCTGTCTACTCACCCTGGACGCAAGGCCTGCTGCAGAAACTCCTGTATAAAAAACGTGTCCACACTTTGATTGTCACCGGAGCCGAAACCGATCTCTGCGTGCTCGCAACCCTTCTTGGCGCGGTGGATCGCGGCTATCGCGTCATTCTGGTGACCGATGCCGTCTGCAGCACATCCGATGCAAGCCATGATGCAATCCTCGCGCTTTGTCACCAGAGATTGGCAGAACAACTGGAACTGACGACAACACAACAACTGATTGATGCGTGGTGAACGCGCGTTTGAGAGAGGATAAAAAACATGCAATGGAACAATGCCGTTATTGTCAGGAAATCCGAGGGCTTGCATCAGGCTGTTGCAAGCGTTGCTGAAGCGGAAGCCATGCTGCTCGACGATTGGCAAATCTTTGAACTGGAAAGTCTCGGCAATGCCCTCAAAGCTTGCCTGCTGTGCAACCATGACGAAAACAGCACGCGGAGAGCCCGTACAGCTTTCGAAACTGCTGCCCGGTGTTCCGGCATTCTGATGCAGCAATCCTATTGAGACGAACTGCGCATTTTTGGGCCGTCTTCGCAAAACCCATGACAATTTGCGAACGAAAATTAGCTGCGGCTTAAAACGGGTGAAGGCCATCCCAGTCTGCTGCGCAACCCGTGATTCATACAAATATCAGTGGCTCATCAAAGAGCTAATCGATTGACCGCTTCCGCGCGATAGCCTTCGGCTCCACCAATCTGCACGCGGAGAGCAGGCGATCCTGGATTGATCGGGTCTGGCGGAATTTCTACCGGCTGCGGAACATCGGGAGCAGGGTCCGGGCGATCGGGAATATCAGGACCAAGCGGTTCGGGTAAAATATCTGGCTGCTGCTCAGGCACGCTTGCCGGCGGAATATCCGGTATCTCAGGCTTGGGTTGCGGTGGTTGGGGGGGTGAACTCGCATGGGCTGGACGCAAGAATGGTTGGTAGGTCATTATTCGCTCCTCGCTTCTGCAATGCCCAACCCGGCCGAACCCTCTTTGTTCCAATCAAATTGATAGCTTCACAACACCTCTCAGATTTTAGAGCCATCCACAGCCGCCTGCTGATCGAAAGCCTGAAGCAGCACCGCCTTCCATTCGCGCTATTTCTGTGCTCTTGCGCCGCCTCTCAAATGCCTGTCATTGGAGCGTCGCTCACAAAAAGCCCGCCGTTTCCTCAGTCCCAGAGCAATGTGAACTGTTCCGCGCAACGCGCCTGCCGGGCAGCCACGTGATGGCCGACACCCTCCCGAGCAGTTGCCAGCGATGTCTTAAGCCCGAAAAGTGGTTCATGGGTCAATATAGCTTTCCACGCGCAGCTTCAGATCTTGATTGCGCGGATCTTTTGCAAAGAACAGCGCACCCTTGGTCTGGGCCTTCGATGCAACATAATCAAATGTCGCTTCGGCCTGCTCGCCACCCCCTTGCTGTTCGCCCACAATTCCGACAACCCGCACCTGGGCGGCGCTTGATCGTGTCAGATTGAATACAGAGAATGCGACACGATACCCATTTTCGACCGCGCTAAAATTCGTCACCTCAACACGGAAATCAGCTTTGTCTGGTTGATACTGATAGCTTTGATATCCCAGAAAGCCGAGCAGTGCGACAATGAGCAGGGCGGATAGCGCGCCTGCAAGCCACTCACTCCAATGGACTTCCGCCCTCTTTGAATCAGACTTCGTGCTGTTGGCTCTCTTGTTCATGTCACCGCCTCATAAAACCAGACGGGCAGACGCCGCGCCGATTGCTGCCGGAAACGACAGCACAATAATCGTTGTCACCATTTGCGTAAAAGAGGCTTCATCCAGCCGTTCAAAGGTCCATAATGTATAGGCACTGGTCGCAAAGGCCAGCACATAGCCGGGCAGCGTGAAACGAATGAGCGAATTCCACCACGGCGCTCCTTGCTTCACCCCATGTCCACCTTTGAAATGGACGCTATAGACAAAGCCATGCATGATGGCGATCGACGAAAGCAGGATCAGCGCAGTTTGAAGGGGGACAATCTTATAGGCAATCAGGATCATCTCCTCGGTGGGGGCCACATTCAATCCCAAAAATAGCGCTCCAACGACCATCATGAACAATTCGTTGAAATAGCCGCTTTCTCCCTCATATTCGCCAGGCTCTTCGTCATCCTCCTCTGAGCGCATCCCCAGTTGGCTTCGACCAAGCAAGGCACCAATACTGGCGGGCACAGCCTGAAGGGCAATCATCGCAACCATATGCTCAAACGGCAATTCGGGGCTCAACAGACCAAACAGCCAGAGGATCATCCCGCTCAACACGATGCCGAGCGCCAAGGCGATCGCCGCATCCCTTAGCGTCTGTGTCCAGGTGGTCATCCGCTCAAAACCGATCCGATAGGCAAGCCCCACCAGCAACGGGATGTTCAACAGGCAGAGCAACAACAACCGTAAAGGATTGGCATAAAGACCGAGCTCCCACATTTCCATCGTCATCAGCATCGGCAGTGCAAACAACAGCGCGCCGCCCAGACCGCGCGCCAGGCCTGTAAAAAAGTCGGGGTGGATCTTGGGAGAAGAAACGGTTGACGCGGAACGCACAATTAACACCTCATCATTGCGACCAGACAAATCTGAAACTGCCTTCACGGCAACATGTTCCCACAGCCACCCATGCGGACCATCCCGGCAATTATTCTTTGTCGCTTTGTAAGTTTTTTGGAACTTAAACCAAGGGCGGTAGTTCGGTAGGTGTAGACATTACATCAGTGGAGAAAAACCATGAAAATCAGCGTTTTAGCGCTCGCTGGCGCTTGCCTTGTCGCGCCATCTCTTGCCTTTGCTCAGGATAGTGGTGCCACTTCACCGGAAACACCAGCCGTCTCGACCCCCGACAGCAAAAACCCGGATGCACCGGTCAAGGGTGCCAACAGCTTCACCGAAGATCAGGCCAAAAGCCGTATCGAAGAAGCTGGCTACAAAGATGTTACCGGTTTGAAGCTCCGTGAAGATGGCGTCTGGGAAGCCTCGGCGATGAAGGGCACTGAAAAGCTGGATGTCCAGCTTGATTACCAGGGCAACGTCACCAAGAAGGCGATGTAACCCCATTCCCCTCACACCAATAGCTTTATGAACAAGGGAGAAGAATATGCGAACTGTAACTGGACTTTTTGATAGCTATTCCGCAGCTCAGGACGCTGTTGCGCGTCTGGAAAGCGCGGGCTTTCCTTCCGACGATATTTCGATCGTCTCCCATCATGATGAAAAAGAAAGCAATGCTGGCTCCGGAGCAGGTGTTGGCGCAGGGCTTGGTGCAGCCGTCGGCGGTGCTGGCGGGCTCCTCGCCGGCCTCGGCATCATGGCCATTCCCGGCGTCGGTCCCGTGGTCGCTGCCGGTTGGCTCGCAGCCACTCTGACCGGCGCTGTGGGTGGTGCCGTGGTTGGCGGCGTGGCGGGCGGCCTGATTGGCGCCCTCACCGAAAGCGGCGTCTCGGAGGACGACGCGCATGTCTACGCAGAAAGCGTGCGTCGTGGCGGCTCGCTGGTCACTGCACGCGTCGATGACGAGCGCTATGCAGAAGCGGATGCTATCCTGGCTGGCACCAGCAGGGTTGATGTCGCCACGCGTCGCAAGCTTTACACCGAGGAAGGCTGGCAGCGCTTTGACGCCGATGCCGATCCTTACACGCCCGAGGAAGTCGAGCGCGAACGCAGTCGCTACTTGTAAGTGAGAGAGCGGGCGAAAGCCCGCTTTTTTACTATTTGGAAGAAACGAATTGAATTTCCATTTCTTCCTCATTCACAAAGGAAGAGAAAATGTCTGATAATCCCACCCTCCAGGATCCTAGAACGCTTTATCCGGCTCCGCCTTTTCCGCAACAACGCCAGCAAAGACCCGGCATTGCTGAAAAGATGCAACCCGAACCTGATCACGGTGAAAAATCCTATCAGGGCCACAATCGCTTGCAGGGGCGACGCGCTTTGATCACCGGCGGGGATTCCGGCATCGGCCGGGCTGCAGCGATCGCCTTTGCGCGTGAAGGTGCCGATGTGGCAATTTCCTATCTCCCGGAGGAAGAAGAGGACGCCCAGTCGGTCATCGCCTTGATCAGCGCTGAAGGCCGCAAAGCGGTTGCACTTCCAGGTGATATCAGCGACGAGGCCTGGTGCCGCGATATGGTCGCTCAGGCTGCGCTTAAGCTCGATGGGCTCGACATCCTGGTTATCAATGCCGGACGCCAGCAGTTTCGTGCCGAGATTTCCGAACTGACCAGCGCGGATTTCGACAAAACCATGAAGACCAATCTCTACGCGCTGCATTGGATCGCTCAAACCGCAGCTCCATTGCTGCCCGCCGGTGCCGCAGTGATCACAACGGCATCAATCCAGGCCTATCAGCCCTCGGAAATCCTGCTTGATTACGCCACCACCAAGGCCGGTATCGTTGCCTACACGAAAGCCTTGGCCAAGCAGTTCATCAAAAAAGGCGTGCGTGTGAATGCCGTCGCACCAGGTCCCGTCTGGACGGTGCTGCAGCCTTCTGGTGGACAACCCGATGAGAAGGTGGTGCATTTTGGTGAGAACAGCGATTTCGGTCGGCCGGGTCAGCCGGTTGAACTGGCACCGATCTACGTATTTCTGGCCTCCAAGGAAGCAAGCTTCATCAATGGTGAAGTCTATGGCGCCACCGGGGGAAAGGGCATCGGCTAGATCATGGCCCATGGTTATCCAAATGGCTATCCTATCCAGATGAAGGGGTGCCGACCGGCACCTCTTTTGCGTTGCGGGACACCCGAAAAGGGCGTTACGCGCACAAGCCTGTCAGGCCGGGATATCTCTGCATGCCAATACAAGCCAGCGGGAGTCGGCAATGCAGAAATGGCGCCGCCGCCCGGTCTGCTAAGATGGATAGCTAACATCAGTTTATTCCTAACCAGCTCCTCTGGCGGCCACCAAAAAGCTGTTGGCTGATTGAAAGCACCCCGCAAAAAGGTGATCATGGCGCCGTTGCGGCCGTTTTCCGCTATCAACGCTCAGCCATTGGGTCTCATCACAACCTTGATGCAGCCATCCTGTTTGTCGCGAAACCTTTTATAGGCCTCGGGGCCGTCTTCAAGACCGACGCGGTCCGTGATCAAAAAGGATGGGTCGATCTTTCCTTCTAAGATTAACTGCAACAACGGCTCGAGATAGCGCTGCACATGGGTTTGTCCTGTCTTCAAGGTGAGCCCCTTGCCGACCACCGCCCCCAGTGCCGTTGGAACTGCAGACCCTACGAATACCCCGGGAATCGACACCGTGCCACCTGGGCGACAAGCGAGAATTGCCTGGTTCAGGGCATATGGCCGTTCACTGGCAGTAAGGCTTGATTGAAGGGTTTCGATTACTCCGCCCGCTCCGTGACTTTCCATACCCACTGCTTCAATGACCGCATCCGGGCCCTGTCCGTCTGTCAGATCGATGATCTGCTGCTGAAGCTCTTCACTTGTATAATCCAACACCTCAGCCCCTGCCTGCCGGGCCAAGGCGAGCCGTTCGGGAATGGTGTCAATCGCTATTACTTTCTCCGCACCCAGGAGGAAGGCCGACTTGATTGCAAAAAGGCCAACGGGGCCACAGCCGAAAACCGCAACGCTCTGTCCGGGCCGAATGTCGCAATTTTCCGCCGCCATATATCCGGTTGGAAAAATGTCTGACAAAAAGAGAACCTGGTCATCGCTGAGCGCGTCCGGTATCACGACCGAGCCGACATCAGCGAAAGGCACCCGGAGATACTGCGCCTGCCCACCTGGAAAACGTCCGTAAAGTTCGGAGTAACCAAATAGACCGGCGGTTGGATAACCGATCTGCTTGGCCTGCATGGCAGCTTTCGGATTTGAACGTTCGCAGAGCGAAAAAAGCCCACTGCTACACATTCGACATGCGCCGCATGAAATCGTAAAAGGCACAACGATGCGGTCGCCTACTTTCAACTTGCTATTCCCTCTGCCCACCTCCACCACTTCGCCCATGGTCTCGTGGCCCATAATGTCGCCAGCATGTATCCCTGGTACAAAGCCACCATAAAGATGCAGGTCAGAGCCACAGATGGCACAGCTTGTCACCTTGATGATCGCATCGCGCTCATCCTGGATGATTGGATCGTCGACTTCCTCACAACGTATGTCGCCAGTACCGTGCCACGTTAACGCCTTCATTGTCTTCTCCCTGTGTCAAACCGCGGACATGCCGCTCAACGAGATGGCTTATCCCAAGCCCGCGTCTCGGTTCCCATTGTTGCTATTGTTATCATTTTCATCCCCCGAACCCGTCGAGGCGGCAACTGTTCCATCTGCGAAAGATTTTCTTCGGGTCGCAAAGCAAAGGGAACAAGTGCTTCTCAGCCAGGTTCGGCCCTCAAAGCATCACGCCAGAAGGAGTGTCCCATGCGATATCGCGATATCAACCCACCCAATGACTGGGGCGAAGCGCCAGACCCCGGCATTGCAGTCAAACCCTCGACCGAAATGTATCTATATGCCCTCCTTCCTCAGGAAGGGGCGGAGGGCCAGGATCGAGCCCCAATTTCAGGCGGGCGGCTGGTCGCGGCTGCTTCCGCCGCCGATGCGAGACTGGTCGCCGCCGAAACAGAATTCATGCCGGAAACAGAGCAGCATCTGAAGCCAGGCTTAAACCATAGTTCGGCCTTTCGCGACGAAAAGCTTTACCGTGTCCAGCAAATCGATCAACGGCCCGTTGACGCGGCTCGGGGTCTGATCGCAACCGAGTTTGATGAGCAGTGCCAGTCATTTCTCTCGCTGCCCAATCCGCGCCGCTAGTCGCGAAAAGAACGGTTCTGTTGCGGGCACGTTTCGTGTTGGCGGGGGTTTGACGTTACGCAGGCTTGCCCTTGTGCTTTCGCAATGTGTTAGCCGGCTTTAACAACCAAGCCAGGCCCAAGCCAAGCCATTGAGGGCGGATGCATCTGGGGGTCCGATAAAGCCACCGCACCTATGAAAACACGCCGTGGAATGCGCAACAATCGTCCCATGCCCGGCCAATGAGAGTGATTGGAGTTCAAAACTGAAGACACCAAAATATGCGCCTTCCGCGTTTCTCTAACGCAGGCGGAAGGCGCATGGCTTGTCACAATTTGACTGCGGTTTCACGCGCCCAGACACGCAATTTCGCGCAGGCCGCGTAAAAATGATGGATAGCATCCTCGTCCTCAAGAGACATCAGCCCATCATCCAGATCTGGATCGATACCGGCCAGATCAAGCAGCGGCACAGCTCCTTTGCTGAACGCTATGAATTTGCAGTGCGCAAAGGCATCGCCGACAAAATCGCGCGCCGTCGCTTCTCCGCATAAACGTTGCGCTGCCTCTTCGCTCAGCACAAGTGCGACAGCGTCGAACAGGACCGATGGACCGCCATCGATCATATAATCACCTTCGATGAAGCTGCCATCCTGGGCGACCACACCGCCAACCCTTGGTGCAATCACCTCAACGACCGCACCCTTGGCTTCGAAATGCTGCTTCAGACTGTTGAACAATTCGCGATCGCTGCCCGGACCAACGAGCACACCCAGTTTCCGACCGGCAAAGTCCGCGGGGCCATTCTTGACGATACTGAGCGCCGCCGACACTTCAAGATCCTTGCGCGGCGCGACAGCCGCATCGGCCGCCGCAGGCATGGTCTGCAGGCCAAGCTTATCAGCGACGGTGGTCGCCAGACCCTCATCAATGTTGAGAAGGTGTGCCACCATTCTCTCCCGGATCCGAACATTTTCGCATCGGCTTAATTCAAACGTCAGGGCAGCGGCGATATGGTGTTGTTCCACTTCGGTCTGACTGATGAAAAACTGGCGTGCCTGGCTATAGTGATCCGCAAAGCTTTCCGGGCGAAGCCGGAGCTTTTTTCCCTCTTCCTCCGCCGGATAGGTGGTGAAACCAGTCTGCGGATCTTCACGCGGCTCCTCCTCCCATGAATTGGGCTGATAATTGACCCGCCCCACCGGATTGCGCATCGCCATATGCCCATCCTGCTGAAAATGGTGGAATGGGCATTTGGGTGCGTTGATCGGCAGATGTGTGAAATTCGTGCTTCCCAGCCTCTTGAGCTGCGTATCGAGATAGGAAAAATTACGGCCCTGCAACAGGGGATCATTCGAGAAATCAATGCCCGGCGGCACATTCTGCGTCATGAACGCAACCTGCTCTGTCTCCGCAAAGAAATTGTCCGGCATCCGGTCCAACACCATACGGCCGACCGGGATGGGCGCCAGGATCTCTTCCGGGATAATCTTGGTGGGATCGAGCACATCAAAATCAAATTGATCGGCGAATTGCTGATCAAATAATTGGAGATTGAGTTCCCATTCGGGGAAGTCTCCCGCAGAAATTGCGTCCCACAGATCACGACGGTGGAAATCGGGATCAGCCCCATTGATCTTGACTGCTTCGTTCCAAACAACCGACTGCATGCCCAATTTCGGTTTCCAGATAAATTTCACGAATGTGGATTCGCCCCTGGCATTGACCAGACGGAACGTGTGGACCCCAAATCCTTCCATGAAACGGAAAGAGCGCGGTATGGCGCGGTCAGACATCACCCACATGATCATATGCATGGATTCCGGCGTAAGGCTGATGAAATCCCAGAAATTGTCATGCGCGGATTGCGCTTGCGGGAAACCGCGATCCGGCTCCGGCTTCACCGCGTGAATGATGTCCGGGAATTTGATCGCGTCCTGAATGAAGAAGACCGGTATATTGTTGCCGACAAGATCCCAGTTTCCTTCCTGGGTGTAGAATTTGACGGCGAAACCGCGCACGTCCCGCGCCAGATCAAACGATCCTTTCGAGCCCGCCACCGTGGAAAAGCGGACAAAAACCGGCGTTTTCTCGCCAGCACGCTGAAAAAGATCTGCCCGTGTATAGGCAGCCAGCGACGCATAATTCTCGAAATAGCCATGCGCGCCATATCCCCGTGCATGAACCACACGTTCGGGAATGCGCTCATGATCGAAATGAAAAATTTTCTCCCGAAAATGAAAATCCTCCATGAGAACCGGGCCGCGCGACCCGATCTTGAGACTGTTCTGATCGTCCGCTATCGGTACGCCGTGGGCGGTGGTCAGCCGCGCCTTGCCCTCCTCGACAGTCTGATGAAGCTCTCCTCCCGCCCCTCTTTGAAGCTTCTGGTCGTGAATCGTGGCGGTTGCTGGCTGGCTTTTCCTGGCTGGCATTCGCTCTCTCCCTTCAAGAACTGCGTGCCTAACCCGCCGATTGGTTCAAGGTTCCCTAATCTTTAAGACAAAGCCGCATTTCGCTGTCACATCCCACCCAGCCACGAGGTTCGGCGGACATCTCATCCCAAATTGCGACCAATGCAGTGGAGGGAGCGCGAAACATTTTGCAGTTGCTGTGGTTAGGTCAACCGCGACAATACCGATCCATAACCGGTCAATGGCGCGGGTATGGCCGCGCCCCGACACCAAGAAACAGTTGGGTGCACCCGGACTGTGCCGGTATAGACAACAAAGGAATCATCATGAGCAGCCGATCGCAGAAGCCGTTGAAAGCTCTCGCTCTCAACGCGACATTGAAAACGTCTGACAAGCAGTCCTCGACAAAAAAGCTGTTATCCTATGTCGAAACTGAGCTTCATCCGTTTGGTGTGGAAACCGAACATGTCCTTCTGACAGATTTTACCATCGCGCCTGGCGTCAGCTCGGATGAAGGTGGGGATGATCAATGGCCCGAGCTGCGACAGAAAATCGTCGAAGCCGATATTATTCTGATCGGCACGCCGATCTGGCTCGGCCAACCATCCAGCGTCTGCAAACGCGCTTTGGAACGTATGGACGCGTTTTTATCGGAAACCGATGACAAAAACCGCATGCCCTCCTACGGACGCGTCGCGGCTGTCGCTGTGGTAGGAAACGAGGACGGAGCGCATCATGTTTCGGCCGAGCTTTTTCAGGCGCTCAATGATGTTGGCTTCACATTGCCTGCCAACGCCGTCACCTACTGGGTGGGGGAGGCCATGCAGTCCACTAATTTTATCGATCTCGACGAAATCCCCGACGCCGTTGTGACCGCCACCAGGCTGCTGGCAGCCAATTGTGTTCACCTGGCTGCATGTTTGCGAAACAAGCCCTACCCGGGCTTCACGTGATACAGGGGCGAAACTCCGATAGCCGCTTTCTTAGCCGGAGCGCGATGTTGGGGTGGCCGTAACCATCACGTCAGTCTGCGGGCAGGCGGGCGGCTGACATAAGGACTTCCTGAAAGCCAAAACCGCCAGGCAACCTCCTGCGCGCGGCTGATCCCGATGCGCGGGCCTGTTTCAATGTGTGGATCCGCCTGTGAAGCGATGAGTTCGAACGGCTGATCAAAAAGTGGCGCGCCGTCAAACTCAGCGGTAACCCCCATCGCCTGGGCAAGTTTCGCAGGCCCTGAGCACAAAGCCAACCCATTGCTGGTCCCTCTTCTTTGTTGCATGAAAGCAAGACCCTTGGCGGGTGCCAGCGCTCGCAACAAGACAGCAGAACCATCCAGGCAGACAAAGTTCAAACACCAATGCAGACCGTATATTCGATAGACATAAGCATGCCCAGGAGGTCCAAACATCGAACGATTTCTTCGGGTCTGGCCTTTGAAGCTGTGGGAGGCGGGATCCATCCGGTTATAGGCTTCGGTCTCCACAATCATGCCCCCAATTCCCTCGATCGTTAGTTCCCAGCCGATGAGCTGCGGTGCCACCACACTCGCATCGCGGGCAAAGAAAGATTGAAGATCATTATTTTTCAATGGGGAACATCTCCCTAAAACCGGCGGCGTTCCGTGTTAATTTGGCGCGAGGGGATTGCACGTTCGCGGCAAAACATCAGCTGTTCCGACGCTTCCTTGTTCCCTGGCTGCTGACCCTATCGCCCCCTCTGCCGAACCGCAATGGCTCACATTTCCTCATCGGTCGAGAAGTTTGCCTGTCAATTGGAGCGGCTTTCAAACGGGCTTGCGCGCCAATTCGCTGAAGCGAAATTTTTAACGCCAAAGCGGAAGCGCGGCAATTGTGAAGACGCGCAATAAAAACTCTCCCAAAAGCCAAAGATTTATCTTCGCGCTTCCGCAACCAGCGCACGATCCAGATCGTCAGCCACGCGACCAAAGTCGCTCCTTTCCGATGTCATGCACGTTGCAGGCGGATGCTGGGGGAACAAAGCTGTTGCGCATTGGTTAGGGGCGTCTCCCACAACAGGAGATTGGACATGACAGAAGCAAAGAAAGGCTCGTCCGGTGGCTGCGTAGCGCCCATGCCATGGAGAGACAGGCGAAAACAATGATGTCCCGAATTAAAGAACTATCCGGTGCTGGCCGAAAGCATCCGGCAGCGTCCAACAAGCCTGCGCAACACGAGCCACAGCCTGCATGAGATTTTAAACGCGATCTTTATTTGCAAATGATGAAAACATGAAGGGAGTCTTAAACATGCCTGCCAAGTCAAAAGCGCAACAACAAGCAGCGGGTGCGGCCCTTGCCGCAAAGCGTGGTGAGAAAGCCAAAGCAGAGCTTCGGGGAGCCTCGAAACAAATGGAAAACACGATGAGTAAAAAAGAGCTCGAGGAACTCGCTTCAACCAAACACAAGGGCAAGCCTTCGCATAAGAAAAAGCAATCATAAAGCAATCCTGGCCGCGAACAGCCCGACGGCTGGCAGTTTAAAATAGGGACCAGGGATCAATTATCGATCAGGGTGTGTCGCGCTCCTACGCACTCGTTGAAGTTCGCGACGCCTAAATTGCCACAGGCTGTCGCCCGCCTTTCATTGTAGGAGGCATGACGTGTGATTTATCGAAATGCCAATAGATGACCTGTGCTAAAGCGGGTTCATTGCTTGCGGTGTTTCACATTATATTCCCGACATGCTTTGGCATCCTGTCCCGGCGCGCATTTCTTGAGCTTTTCTGCCTTGCGTTGCGCATCTTCCTGCTGCTCCTGCGGAGATTTTGGCGCCGGTTTGCTGTCGGGTGGAACAGGTTTTGCGCCCGTAGTGGAATTGTTGCCAGGGACCTCGGGTTCTTGTCCACTTGATTGATTGGGAAGGCTGGATTCTTCCGCCGATACGGCGCTGGGCAGATGCCCGAGCGCCAGTGTGAAGAGGACCGCAGCAATGGTAGCAGGTTTCATAATTCACTCCTTAGGCTGGACTAGCCTTGACTGCGCTTGCTCCCGACCTAACATCGCAGCGGTTCGAATGTTCCGCGCCGCCTCTGGCAACGATAACCATTTTAGCTATAGCCCAAAACCTCCAGCCTCGATGGATTAGTCATTTTCCTGATCGACAACGCGTGAGTTGAAGCCTTCTGCGGACAATGGTCGCAACCAAACAATCACTGGCAGGGAAACAGAGCCTCATGATGCTTTTCGCTTTGCCTTCATCCGCTGACCTCACCATTTGCCCCAGACGAGAAGGATGACTGCGACCCCGAGCACTGCAGACAGCCCTATGGAAGCTGCATGAAGGCCGCTATCAAGCAGCGTGGAAAGCTTTGGCTTACTAAGGATATCTCGGCTCTGGATCATCTTAACACATTGAAATATCACCAGATAAGCAATCATTGCCAGAAGACCCGAGGTCCATGCAAAATCCTGCCCAGGCGTTGGATTGCCCGGCACACCCAGAATCCACGGCAACAGCAGCAAACCGGATAGACAAGCGGCGAAACTGGCAAAGTAGCGTCTGAAGAAGCGAGGAACCATCTGAAATCCGGATCCGTTATTTTCCAATGAGTTGCTTATAGCAACAATGATGCAGTGGATGGAAACGACATCGTGACGGGCTCACAAATTCTGGCTCTGAACTCTAGAGATCAACCGGCTTGCCCGATCCTTCTTCTTCAAGTGTAACTGCGACATCCGCATTCGCCGAGAGCCTGACGCGCACATCACTTTCGATATCAGCAACAAATCCCAGCTCGATATAATGATGATGATCGCGGTGGCCTGGCGAATTATCGGTCTTTTTAAGTTTGATCCGGTTGCCCTCAAGCCGGTCAACGGTGCCAATATGCACACCATCTGCGCCGATAACCTCCATATTCTCATGAATTCGGTGTTGCATCGCTATTTCCTCCTCAAGCGAAATCGACACTTCTTTGAAATAGTGCATCATCGCAAAAAGGCGATGCCGAATGAAATTTCCCGGCTGATCAGGTAGCGGTTCCTGCTGATTGCTGATGCGCAGCCCCCGGATAGAAGTGCGACTTAATGACCAGAAAGCCTCAATGGCCAATGGTTTTTCCCAGCTTTTCGACGAAACGATACTTGTCTGAAGAAATGGATCCGACTTTTTCCCGATATGAGGGCATTTTGAAACTTTCTCCCGCATGCCGAGTTAATGCAGGGGAGGAAACGGCGAATGGGTTGGTTCATCACAGCGGTCTCGATCGCGCTTTTTGCGTTAATCGTTTTCATGGTCATTTCGGAGCACCGCCGCAGATGATATTTCTCGACGTCGCTTTGTCGGATCAGACATTCCTGGTTGTTGGAGCCGTGATCGCAACAGCTCTCGCCTGCTTTTTGCTGTGGTGGTTGCCGCATTGATAATGCCCGCCCAGCCGGTTGAGTGTGGCAGTCTTTGCGCGGCTGGCATAGATGGAATGGCAGTACCCGAATTTTGCAGAGGGCGGGCAAAATAGCGTCGTCGGTTTGAACCGCATCGCATAAATGCCTATCTTGGCATGAGACTTCATAATTCTCGCTCGGGAGAGAGATGCCAGGATATTTACAGATAGCGATGATGATCGTCGGTATAGTCACATTTCCCGCGCTTGCAGCAACGGACTCGGAAGTGGTGACGGACCTGGCGAGCAAATGCCTGAGCTTGCCCCCCGACACCAGCTACAATCGAGCATCCGCGACCTTTGAAGTGAGCTACGACGCGAGTGGCAAGCTTACAAGGATCATCACAGTCGAATTTCAGCCCGTAAGGCAGGCCGGCGAAGCTTTCGCAATTGCCGCGCAAGATGCCATTTTGCAATGCGCCAGCCAGACGCGTGTGCAGTCACGAACCATTCGGGTGGTGCTGCGTTATTTCGAACAAAATTCCAATGGCCCGCTGATTATGAAAAAACCGCTCCGCTAGCCAAGCGCGCTTTTCCGCGCGCAATCGGGCCATGGATCGAAACGATTGGCCCCTCTTAATTCGATCAGCATCCTATCACCCTCATACCACGAACAGGCGGATCAATTGGCAGATGATGCCGATTTATTTTTGACTTTGTTTCTTGACAGGGAGTCCAGTCTCCTTACTTCACTCGTCATTCACATCCTGTGAATTGGAGGGACTTTAAATGCGTAAAATTGGACTGTGCCTGGTTGCACTGATGGCAATCTCCGGATGTACATCGACCGAAAAAGACCTCAGCGTTGGCACCGTTGCCGGTGCTGCGATTGGCGGTATCGCCGGTGGTGGACGCGGCGCTCTGATCGGTGCGGGAGCCGGCGCAGTCGGTGGCCTTCTTGTTCGCAATCTGCGCAATGGCAACTGCCAATATCGCGATCGGCATGGCCGGATTTACACGGCACGCTGCCGCTAGAAGCAACTGGGCGGCGTTCAATCTCCGCCCAGCTGACCCATCTTCCAACACCGGATCATTTGAAACCGCCACAAGCCACAGCCAGACAACTGCGAGCTTTTAAACCGCTTTCCCCTCTTTACAGAACTGCCAGCCGTCTATCGCAAATGACGGCGAAGTGCATGATCGCCCCTCGCAAAATTGACGTTGCAGTGGGACTTTTGCGATCCGCATTCTTTTTTGAATCTTTGAAACCAAAAGCCTTGCGCTGCGTTTTTCTTTCGCATCGCAGCCTTCGCTGCCCACCCATTATTGAAAAGGAATAGTCTCAATGGCAAACGAACCAGAAAACACTGTCGCCGATCAGATCAGCGAACTTCGTAGCCAGCTGAGCAGTCTGTCGTCGCAGCTTGCCGATCGACTGGGATCTGCAACCGACAAGGCTGACAACGCCTTGTCATCAGCCTCATCAGCCTTTGACGATGTTGCGTCCAGTGCGCGTTATCACGGGGAACGTGTCCTCAATGCGGCGCGAGAAAATCCCGGAGCCACCACCGCGACACTGGCAACTGTCGGTATTGTCGGTGTGCTGGCTGGTATGTTGCTTGGTCGTTGCCGTCGATAGAAGCGCGGTTTGACACAACAATCGAAAAGGGCGGCATGTGCGAAACGCTCATAGCCGCCCTTAAGCTTGCCTGATCAGTCGCGATGGCGGGTCCCCGCAAGCGATGCAGGCTTTTATCACCTGGTTGCCATGGCTGGCCTGAGGACGCAGGATCAAAAACCGAACCTTTACGCGATTTTCTCAGCGCTTTATCTCAGCCATCGGGGTTTTCACGGCGACCAGGGCGCCAAGGGCGCGCTTTAATCTAGCGCGCTTTTTGCTGGGATACCCATAATATCTTGCTTGCGTCGACATGGAGGTCGCGCGCAACGCCCAGCGCCCTGTTTTTAAGGCTTTGCGTGAGTTTGGATTGACGCGACAACACCCAGAAATACTTATTTGGGTTGGGACCCACAACAATTGCCCATTGATAATCGTCATCCAGAGCAACAATATTGTAGCCGCCATAAAATGGTGGGAAGAACGAGACCTTCAGCGCCCCCACATCCTTTGTCTCGACGAACTTCGCTTTGCCAATCGCTTCCCGAACCTTTGCCTTGGCCGGATCATAGCCCGCATTCACAACCCTGATCGTGCCGTCACGATTAAGCGAATATTGGGCCGTTGTGTCAGTCATTCCGCGTTCGAAGCGGTTCTCGATGCGACCAAGTTCATACCACGTGCCAAGATAGCGGTTTGCATCGAAATTGCGGACCGGGACAATTCCAGCCTGTCTGTTGACAGATTTGGCGTAACCGGCACAGCCAACCAGGGCAACGAGAGAAACCAGAGCGAATATTCGATATTTCATGGGGCCACCTATTGCTATCTTCTCCGCACCAATTAGCGTTGCCGCGTTCGTTTTCAACGGGATGGCGCAACGCGCTCGGATCACCACGTCTCCACCCATCAACACCGCAATCAGCGCCAATCGCTTTTTGCGAAAGAGGCAACAACGTGCGTCAGGAGCAATTGGCCTCATTGAGCCGGCAGCCAATCCAGGGCGGCCAGCTCCTTTCTCCTCGGCTGATATGCTCCCTCCGAATTGGAGTTGTTGCCATTTGAAAATCGTGATGGAGTTGCATGCGCTTGTCTCCTGCCTTTCAAGCGCTTGCTCCGGACTGGGTTGGCTGCGATGTTTATACAACCGTCCGGAGCAACCTCATACCTATTCTGCCTGTTCGCGTCTCGCTTGTGAGCTGCCTGGGCCTTGCACCACCTCAATTAGCAAGCGGTCCGGCAGGAATTTTGATCATTTCCTGTAGCCCTCCCTTGTGCGGCACTTCTATTCTCCCTCGCGTAATAACTGGCGATATATTGGGATGTTTTTTCGCAGTGCTCTCGGCTTACTCTTTGCCGCATTTTTGAACGAGATCGCTTATGAATTACTATGTAAAATCTATGTCAGCCACGCTGATGCTCGCTGTCTTGTCTTCCACCTCTGCCGCGCAGGCCTGTAATTCAACGGTGCTGACGGTCAAGGACTGGTCCGTTATCGAAGCAGGCACCCAAACCGGACGTCTGGAAACCATCATTCAATCCAATGCCTCACAAAAAACTAACCGTGATAAACGCTTCGATCGTTTTTGAAGACGCCGAAGGCGACATGTTATTTTCATCCTATATTGATCAGGGCCTGACCCTAGCATCCCACGAGACACACGGATTTCAGGCAACCATTATGAAGGCGGAAGCGCTTTATCACCTGCGCAAACAAACGGTGAAAGCCAGCGTCTGCATGAGATCCCTGAAAGATAGTGATGGTCGTATCCAGAATTTCGATTCAGGCCGACCCAAATTATCCAGCAGCCGTCATCTTCTCTTGAAAACTGCAAGTGATCTTTTGTGTGCAATGGCAGTCTGAGCAAGTCTGGCAGGCCAACGCCACAGGGTTGAATCCCGCGGTCACTGGGAGTAGATTACAAAGGATCACGACCCTTCCTCATCGGCTCCAGGATTGAAGCGACCCTATGAAATTCCCCGGCAAACGATTGATCGTAGAATATAAGAATCGCCGCGCGCGCAAGAACGTGACATCGCTCTGGGGGGATATAAATATCAAGGAAATCGCGCGCGCGGTTGAAGATGACACTGCAGCCCCTTCCGATATCAAGAAAGATACGCCTCCAGCGCCTGAGCAAGAAACTCCAGTGGCAACAGCTGCAGAAAAGGGCGTAGTGCCGGCACTGACTGGCGGTCGCATCCTCGCGGCAATACCGCCGGCTACTCCCTTCGATAAGGCGCCGAAGCCGCCTCAGGCAAAAAAAGCTAACATAGAATTTGCTGCGTCAGCAAGGCATGAGGGAGCGGCAAAGCCCACCTCTCAAGCGGGGGCTGACAACAGCCCGAGGATTGCTTCCGCCACAGATACCACCCTATCGCCGAAAATCGATCCGCAGCGAATGCCTAGATCCGGTCCGTCCGATCTGTCTGAAGAAACGGCCACTGCAGTAGCGATGACGGACGAGAGCAGCGTGCCGGTCGCAAAGCCTGCCCATCGCAAGTCCGCACCGGTCGACCAAGCGCCTGCTGCGAATGCCAAGCCCGACCAGCTGGATAGAAAAACCCGCAGCGTCAAGGCCAGGACGGTCAATCACGCACAACGGCAAGCGCCACGACAGCCATCGGTCGGTTTCTACCAGATCCCGGCAGATATCAACGAAGACATCGCCAAGCTTAAGAAGGAAAACACCGAGCTCAAGCGATCGCTGATCAAACAGTTGCAGGCGGAGAACAGACGGCTGGAAAAAATGATCCTGCGCGCGTCCAGTCCGATCGAAACCAGGTGACGCGGCGGGCGCTGAGCGCGACGCCGGCACCATACCAGGCCATATGCACGTTCGGTGGTTGACCCTTGCTGGAAAGGCAGTGCTACGAGCAACGCTGGCACGGCTAATCGCCGGCTTTGATACGGATCTATGCTTGCAGCCTGTAGCCATAGGTCGGAACGCCCAGCGCAATCGCTGCTGACAGGCGCTTTGCCGCATCCGCTGCGATCGTCAGGCCGAGTCCGGTCCCTTCGGGTCTCTTGGAACCCGGGATACGAAAAAAGCGCTGAAACACCGCCTCGGCTTGATGTGCGGGGATGCCAGGACCGGTGTCGCAGACCTGAACCAGCCATGTATTATTGCAGGCCGCAGCAATCACCACATGGACCCGGCCGGATGTCGGGGAATATTTCATGGCATTCTCGAGTATATTCTCAAGCAGCAGGCGTAGCAGGGCTTCATCGGTTTTCACCCAGGCCGTTTCGCAGCCTGAAAGCACGACATCCTGCGCCTTGCTCCGGATCGTTTCACCCAATTCGGCCAGGATCGATGCGGCGACGTCGTAAAGATTGACCGGACCGATTGCCAGGTCCTGGTGATTGACGCGCCCCGATTGCAGCAATTGCTCGATGAGGCGGAGCGCCTTGTCATTACTGCGGACCAGATTGTTCAGGATCATCATCCTCTCGTCTTCCTGCTCCGCCTGCTGCAGCATCTGAAGCAGCGGACGAAGGCTAGCTTGTGGGTTCCGCAATTGATGCTTAACATGATCCGCAAATTGTCGCTCGGTGGTCAGAGGTCGATCGTGCTTGCTTAACAGCAGATTTACCGATTCCTCCAAATGGGAGTAGATCGCGCGGCAATGTCTCGGTGGTAAGCAGCAACAGATCATCGGGGGAACGGTTGCTGATCTGTAGCACAAATCCATGCACCGCCCAGACCTCTCTGAGCGCCAATCCATATCAAAGCGTGATCATCGGAACCGCTGCTTTTTGCCAAGAACATACTTCTGCCGATTTCACTGTGCTGAAGAAGACAAAATCTCAGCACCAAAGCCCGCCAGCGTGACGGTCTTCGGTGCGAAGACTATAACAACTTCAAGCCACGACTTTAGGGTATTACATTTTGGGGGTAGAGAATGCAGAATTAGAACCACAGTTTATGGCGTCAATTCCGTGTTATTGGTCAGGAAATCAGTTTCACTTCAGTGACTTCTCAGCATCGCCCCGTTAAGCTGCCAAGACGCGATGGTAAAGAGGGCGTGAAGGATTTTCATCGTTTCTATACTGTCTTGCGCAGGGATGCTTGTTTTCAAATGACGATAAATTGACGGCGAGGACAATTCCCGCGACGCGCTTTCGGTGCTGGCCATTCGCGTTCAGCTATCTGACGCAGCTTCTAAAGTCACCTGATCCGACGGAAGTGGATTTTACATTTCAAAGAGCCTACAGCACCATTCATATATGCGCATCGGACCCGTCCAACATATTTCAAAAACATCCAGCTACGAACAAATGACGCCCCCGCTTTGAAGTAGTAAGCGAAAAAACTTTTTCTCCCCGGGATCGAAACAATTTATATAAAACGCTACCTTATAGATCGACACAACATTTCCTTGATTCCGCGATCGACTTGTACGACATGGGTAAAGCCGCATCTTCGCGGAGCAGATTGTCTTTCAGAGGATGTGCGAAACCAGGCACCTGGCGCAGGCGACGATCGTGCAGCCAAAGCTGCGTTCGCTTGTCGCATCCTATCCAAAAAACGCCTGGTGCTGGCTCCGCTCGTAATAGCATCCAATCATGTCAGCTGCTGGATCGATGCCGATTGCAGCATAACCCGTCTCAGGCTCTGGGCTTTGCCAATCTCTATAAGCAGCTCATTGACACCGCCGACCATATCTAAATTGCCGATGTCCGCCTCGCTACCGACAACATCGACCGGACGTGGGGGAACTGGGTGTGAATGTCAATTACAGCTGGCTGGACGACAAATATGCCCTCTATGGCAAGTTGAGCGCCGCAACAAGTCTCAACAACGTCTCCGACAGCTACACAATCACCGGAAATGCAGGCTTCCGCGTCAAGTGGTAAATCAACAAAATGCGCAACCGCTCAACGCGGTTGCGCAAATGCTCACATAGCGAAACATCGCCAAATTTCTCCTGATAGCAAAGGCCGCGTCCGTCCGAATATCCGCCAAATCCGCAAAGGCAACACCGCCTTCCCCCGGGCGCCGTTACGGCGTCATCCCCCTTCCATCGCGCGTTGTTTCGGTCTCCCAGGACGCTTTCTGAGCATTTTTGCTGGTCTTTCTCCCCAATCCTGCGGCCGGGCATCGGAGAGACATTCAAGTGTCGCCGTCAGCAGATCGAAAGCCACGAAATCGGCTTCAATTTCGGAACGTAACCTGGTTTCATCAATACCCTCAGCCGCTTCGTCGCCTCGCCAGATCGCCAGGCCAATCCGGGCAAGCGGATTGAGCCGTCTTAACCTGCGCAAAAGGAATTTCGCGCGATTGGCCGATTCCAGATCAAGCACGCAAAGCACAAGGGCTGTCGCGTGCTCAATATCGGCGCGGCGCAATTGACTGGGCTGGGAATGTTCATGATCGACCACCCAGCTCCTTGCGCCCTGCACCGACAGAACCTGCGCCAGCATGGCAGCGCTGACGTCATCCAGCGGACCCCGCCCGCCAAGACAGATGATCGATTTTCCTTCGCCGGACGGCAATTGCAGCGCTTCGCCCTGCTCGCCATCGGTCGCGGTCTCAACCGCAACCTCTTCCTCATTGTCTTCTTCTTCCTCGGCAATCTGTCTTAGATTCGCGACAACCAGGCGCGCGCTGTGCGAAAGCTGGCCCAATTGCGTGTCGCTCAACACGCCCCGCACCCGATCCTGCTCCGCAATCAGCAAAGCCGGTATCGCCACGCTGCCATAATACTCGACCAGAAACGCCTTGGACAGAAATTCCAACGCATTGTCAGTCGCCTCGTTGGGGTCCCCGGATAACAGGCGCTGATAAAGCCTTTCATGCGGGTTCAACACCGGCTCCGCACCAAACAGAATTTCCAGAAAGCGGAACTGCGGAACATAACGCCCGAGCACCACCAGGCACACTGTCAACGGCGTTGACAACACCAGGCCGATCGGCCCCCATAACCAGGTCCAGAAAATCGCCGCCACGATGATGGCGAGTGGCGACAAGCCGGTGCGCGATCCGTAAAGCCACGGCTCCATCACATTGTTGGAAATCAGCTCAATCACAATGAACAGTCCGATCGTCCACAGCAGCAGGCTCCAACCCGGCGCGATGGCGAAGGCCAGAAACAACGGCATGACCGCAGCAATCACCGGACCAATATAGGGGGCAAAGCGCAACAGAACCGCCAGCATGCCCCATAGGAGTGCATTGGGGATCCCCAGAACCCAAAGACCAATCCCCAAAGGCACTCCATAAGCGATATTGACCATAAGCTGGGTTAAAAGATAACGCCCAACCCGGCTGCCCGCTTCCTGCAGAGCTATGGTGGTGCGGTGCAGATCACCATAGCCGACCAGACGAATGAAGCGATCGCGCAACTCCTCCCTTTCAAGCAGCATGAACACAACCACAACAATCACCAGGCCGAGCGTGGCAAGCGGCCCCACCAAGGGGCCGATCACCGTTTCAAGCGTCTCTATCGGGTTGCGTTGCGCAAAAATCTCCACCAGGATCGGTTTGCGTTCAACCTCGGCATTCCCTGGTGCGGAAGTGGCCCTGTCTTCGTCCTGGTTGATTTCTGCACCTACCCGCTCGACAAAGCGATTGAGGCGGTTGATCAGACTGTTATCGGTGCCCGCCTCTTTCAGCGTGCGGATTTTCTCGATGATATTATACTGGTATGTCGCGATATTCTGACCAACTTCCGAAACCTGAAACGCTAGGATCGCGCTGAACAGCACAATTATCAGGAACCCGCCGGAAACGCTTGTGATGATGGCTGGCAGACGCGGCAGGCCCAGGCGCCGCAATGTCGAGACGATCGGTGCCAGCATGAAAGTCAGCAAAACGGCAATCGCCAGCGGCAGAAACACATCCTTGGCAAAATACAGCACGGCAATCCCAGCGGCGATTGCCGCAAGCGCCGGAAGGCGTGACTGTTCCTGCACCGCGGATAAGGAACGAGGTTCGAGTTTGAGTTCGGGCTCCATCAAGGCTCTTGTCTTCTGGCGTTCATTTGCTATCGGGGTAGATAGAGCCCGAACTGACAATGGCAAAGGCTCGCAGCCTGCAAATTTCAGCTGCTGAGCAGAACGGCCTTCCGTGCAGAACAGGTCACTTTTGCAGGTGAGAAAACCTCGTTATCCGCTGAACGCGCGCTTAACTGGCGCGAGCGCCTTACCGCTTGCCATAGACCTAAAAGCGCAAGCCATCCTTGCCTTCACCCTTGACCTGATAAAGAAGCGCATCGGCATCGTTCAACAGCTCTTCGAGCGCCGATTTTTGCTGCGACCAGATCCCGCCAACACTGACGCCGACATCGCTTGCAATCCCACCAACCAGGATCGGTTGACGCATTGCCGCGACAATCGCACCCGCCAGACGGATGCCGCACTGCTGATCGCCACGATGGGCGATCAAAAACTCGTCTCCCCCATCCGCGCCACCAGATCGCCATCGCCGGTGATGGCCGTCAACCGTCTGGCGGTCGCTTCCAGTATGGCCTCTCCCATCGCGTGGCCATAGCGGGCATTGACCGTTTTGATGCCATCGCGGTCAATTGCCAGGATGCAATAGCCCAGCCCCGACTGCGCAAATAGCGTTTTTCGATGGTGTAGCCATCACGCTCTCCCGCCAGGACGGCATTAAAAAGATCAAGGTCTGCTGAAAGATCATCCGGATGTGTAAACGCCCTGAAATGCAGCCCCTCGGCTCGTACCAGCGGTAGACCGATCATTGCTGCAAAAGCATCATTGCCGCGCAAGATGTGACCGTTTATATCAACCAGTGCGATGCCAATCGGCGCATGTTGAAAGGCGAAATCACAGTGCCAGCCGACTACGGGCTTCGGAAGCATCGCCGGAGTGTTCAGTCATTGTGTCCACCTCACATGCTTTTGAGGATAAATGGAGCAGTCGGAAAGGTTTCAACTTCGATCATAGGCACCCATCCGAGCGATAGCGGGAGGGGAATTGATTGTCACCCGTCAAACAAGACTTTGGCGAGACAGCCGCAGGATTGGCTGAACCCCACTTGCTTTTCGGGAACCATCCGTCCTTCACCAGGAACAGACGCGTTGCATTGATTGGGGCCACAATGGCCAGACCAACTGGACCTCCTGCGACTATTGATCTATAAAAAGCGATGAAAGATGCAGTATCTTAAAGAATAGGTTAATTTTATTGTTCTAGGTTCACCCCGAATGCTGTGCAATTGTACCATACCATATTAGGAGAAGTGACACATGGCCGATCAGAACACGACTGAAGTTTCGGAAGCAACTGCAACCCCCAAACCGGAACAGGCGAAAGCTGCCGAGAAGAAAACACCTGCTGCAAAGACGGCGCCGAAATCCAAATCGGCTGCAGCTGCAGCTGCCCCTGTGCGCAAGCTGCGTCGTTACACACCGGAAGAACGCTCGAGCCTGCTGGCAGCGGTGGGCAGCGAAACAGCTGCCGGCAAGACCCTCAAAGACACGCTCGTCAAGCTCAATCTGAGCGAACAGACCTACTACAACTGGAAGAACGACGGCCAGTCAAAAGCCAAGTCGGCTGCGGCGAAGGCTGCAACCAAGTCAGCCCCCGCAAAGGCTTCCAAGCCGAAGGCCGCTGCTGCAAAAGCCCCCTTTTCGAAGCCATCCTCTGCAAAGGCTCCGGCAAACAAGGCTCCCGTTGCAAGCGACGATCTCAAGGCACTGGTCTCGCTGGAAGCCGAAAACCAGCGCCTGCGCAAGTCGCTCGCCGAAAAGCTGCGCAAGGAGAATGCTGAACTGCGCAAACGTCTCGGCCTGAATTAATTGCGTCCATGGCGCCTGGTGGTCCCGCTTCGCCGGGATCGTGACCAGGCGTCTTCGGGCAGACAAACATCCGGCCCTGCATCGACGGATTGGGGTGCGTTCTCATAACAGGCAATGCAGGTTGCTTCTCCACCTGCCGGCCCCTTGACGCTGATCATCAATTCCGTCCCATCGGTTGCGGCGATCAATCTCTCCTCATTGCGCATTGCTGCGGTCTCAAACCTCAGCGCCAGCTGTCACCGCCATGCTTTTGCTATGGTCTCGACATTCGAAATGAACCTTATTACTGTTTGCTTATGAAGCAACCGGTCACACGACGCGCAGTCTTTTTTATCGGTGGTTATGACCCCAAGACGCCAGCTGCTTTTTTCGGGCGGATGCGCAAGGAAATCCAGCGGTTTGACCTTGTGTGGGGCACAGAGACCCAAATATTGAATCAACCCTGTCTGCCCGATGATGAAAGTGGTCATGTTACGATCACCGCGTGCAGCCTGCCAGAAGGCTGGTCAACCCAGACTGATTTCAGCTTTCTGGCCCTCGACCCGATCGTGCTTTCCGATTTCAACAGGCCGGTCCTCAATCGTCTTCTTCGCTATCTCGCAGCCTTTTCGGGCTTCATCATCGAGGGTAGCGCACAGCGTTTCTTTCTCAAAGCCTGGCGCTTCGGACTGTATTTTCTTTATCCGTTTCTGACACTTGTTGCATTTGCATTGCTCGGTGGCCTCACAGCTCTGTTGCTTTGCTTCTGGCTCGGTCTGGCCAGCATCGCGATCGGGCTTGCGGTGTTCTTCCTGGCGTTGTCGGTCTTTGGACGGCGTTGGTCAACCCTGCATCTGATGGACCTGTGGTCATTCTCGTCGCAATTCATGCGGTCGCAGCGACCTGACGCGGAGGCGCTGCTCCAGCGCTTCGCCAGTCGCATTGTTGATAAGGCTGAGGCCGAGCGTTACGACGAAATCATTCTGATCGGTCATAGCACTGGCGGCATGCTCATTCTGGATGTCGCAGCCCGCTGTCTTTCTCTTGATCCAAACTTCTCGCAGCGTGCGCCCGAGGTGAGCATCCTGACCCTTGGCTCTACAGCACTGAAAGCCGGCTACAGCAAGGCTGCGAAAGAGTTTCGCAAGCGGATGCGCCGACTCATCGCCGACCCCCATCTGCGATGGGTGGAAGTTCAATGCCTCACCGATCCAATCAACTTCTATAAAACAGACCCGGTCAGGGAGATGAAGCTTGATCAGCAAACCAGAAGCGAATTTCCGCTGATACGCACCGTCAGAATAAAAGAAATGCTGCAACCTGACAGCTATCGCCGCATCAAACGCAATTTCTTTCGCGTGCACTATCAATATATTTTCGGGAACACGAAAGCCTACTGGTATGATTTCTTTCAGATCTGCTGCGGGCCTAACACGCTTGATAAGCGGGCACGCGAACACCTCCTGGGCAATCGACAAGGTTTGAAGGAGTCTTCTCCATGACGCCGCAGCTGGCAATGATTATCTGGGCGGCCGGGCTGATTGCCTGGGTGGTAATCCGTTTTCCCCACCGCAGGCGAGCGCGCAAGACGGGCGTTGTTAAGGATGCGCGCACCAGCCTCGATCGGCTGGCACTGGCTGCGGCAACATTGTCGCTGTCGCTTGTTCCCCTCGTCTATGTGGCCACAGGATTTCCCTCTGGCGCCGACATGCCGTTTCAGCCATGGCTGGCTTGGGCCGGTCTCGGGATTGAGATCGCCTTCCTTTGCATTTTTTATACAAGCCATCAACAACTGGGCCGTAACTGGTCGGTTTCCTTACAGATCCGCCAGGAACATGCATTGGTCAACGGGGGGCTTTATCATTACGTTCGTCACCCGATGTATCTCTCGTTCTGGCTCTGGGCTCTCGCGCAATTCTGTCTTCTGCAAAATTGGATTGTTGGTCCGGCGGCTCTCCTCGGCATAGGGTTTCTATATTTTTACCGCGTTCCCCGTGAGGAAGCGATGATGCAGGCTCGTTTTGGTGCGCAATATGACGCCTATGCCAGACGCACCGGTTCTGTCATTCCAAAATTCTGGTGATTTGTACCATGACTGATCCTGTGAACCGTTCAGATCAAGCCTCCTTGCACCGTCGCCACCTGCTGCGACTAGGTCTGGCCTTGTTGGTTACACCCGCAGCGCTCACCGCGTCCGCATCGCCAAGAAAGCCCGGAACCGCAGCTGCAAGCCGAACGACACCCGTAAGTCGTGCCTCCGTCTATCTGTTGCGCGGCTTTGGTAATATTTTCTCGACCGGTCTCGACGCCATCGCTGCGGATCTCAACGGGGCTGGTATTGCCTGCCATGTCGAAAGCCATGTGGCCTGGCGTCTGGTCGCTCAGACCATCATCTCAGAACGCCAGAAACTCGGGACCCGCCCCGTTGTCCTGATCGGTCATTCGCTCGGCGCCAACGCCATTATCGCCATTGCCGCATCGCTCGATAAATTCTCCATTCCCGTCGACTATCTTGCAAGCTTCGCCGCGACCGCGCCTGAGCCCTTGCCCAGGAATGTGAGAAAGGCTGTCAATTTCTACTTCTCACATCATGGCTGGGGATTACCCCTCAAAGCCGGTCCGGGCTTTAAGGGCAGGCTCGAAAATCGGGATTTTTCTGGCGCGAAGGACATTGGCCATTTCAATATTGAAAAGCAACGTCTGTTGCAGCAAGAGGTGGTGCGCCAAGTCAAAGCTTTGGTGAAATGATGATGGCAATCTGACCGAATTCCTCGCGAGGATTCCAGTTTCGATTGCGACATTGTAAAGGCTCTTACCCTTTCTTTTTTTGCGTATCTTGTTCCGAAAACTGCCTGGCAAATTTCGGGAGCGCCCGAGCAGTTGCCATAACGCAACATGAGCGATCGGTTCCGGGTGTTGACGGTGGCACCGGACGACGGGAATTGTAGCCTCACCAGGCCGTAAAGGGGCTGTAAGCCCGCGTTTATTGCGGAATACCCCTATTCCAACCGGACCTGGTAGATCACTGTGGCTCTCAACGCCCCGCCGACCGCATAGGGCAGGGTCACCGGACCGGGCGCAAGGCAAAACCTATTGGATAGGACATGATCTGAAACTGTCCTTTGAGCTGTCGAAAAGACCGCCATGCTTCCTTATGCCAGTAGCCCTCGTTTCGCCCGTTCCAACTCCGCCGCATTCGCCAACGATGCCAGCCCCCTCTTTGATCGCACCGCTGAAACTCCTTTGGCAATCCTCCTAACTTCATCGCTGGCACCCGGCCATTGAAGGAAGGCGGCACTGGTGCACTCCGCGCAATCGACTGCGCGAAGAGACGACGCCTCTTCACGTCAAAGCCCAGCCGCTGTTTGACAGGCTCTGCATTCGCCAAACCTTCCGCCATCAACAGGAGCAGGAGATCTCGCGCCGCGAAGAGCGTTTCTGCAACAGTTCGCCGCCCAGCGGCGACTGGGACGGAATTAATAGTTATGATTGCCACCGCCGGAATCACGCTGCAGAATGCCGTCTTTATCGCAATCCAGGTGAGTACATCTGCTGATTGAAACCCCAGCTAAATACCAGCAAGATTTGAAGTCCATCCTTTTAAACAGCGTCGGCCATTCAGTTTCCGTTTCAGCTGTCGCTCCACATCCATGGTACAGCCGCGCGGTCGTGGCAGGTTAGACCGATATCAAAATATGCGAACAGACATTTGAAGCTCTGCCTGCCGACGCGGGCTGCATACTAATCTTCGCCTCGTCGTAAACAATCCGATCCGGTCGAAGCTGGCGACTCATCTGATGGGCTCCAAATGACAGTCCCTTTTAGGTGCGGCTGCAGAGCCGTTAGTGAACACTAAAGTATGAGCCGGATAAACCCATCAACGCAACCTACGGTAAATTGGCGGGGTATTTATGTGTTTCTGAAGCTTTTAGCCCTGCATCACCTCATTGGCTGGCACAGGCCAACGCTTTCGTCGTATAACAGTGGCCGTCCAAAACAGTTCCTAAGACAATTGGCGGCGGGAATATCATAGTCACGCGCGTTCGGCGGCGCTTTTCAGCCCTTTGCCGAAAGAATTTTGATCTCCTGCTTGATCCATTCACCGTTGCACCGTCGACTACAGTGCAAAACAGTGACGATTTTGATATCGTTGACCCTTTACTGGCCATAAGGCGGATTGAGAGCGAGAAGGGAGCGCAATGTCTTTGCGTCCCCATCGATCTCTGCCGCGGATTTGTAATAGACCATAGAAATCCCCGGATCAGAGAAGACTTGATCTTCTGCATGCCACTCTCCGGACATAGCAGGCACAGGCGTCGCAAACAGGATGGGTGAGCAGGGCGAGTGAAGCCCGCTCTCAGAGTCAGTCCTTCTGTGTTTTTCCTTGGCGCATGATAGTGAAACATCTGGCTTCGGAAAGGTGGTCAAAGGCCAGCCAGCATCAAAACCAATACCACCCGATCAAAATTAAGTTGAACGGTCCTGAAACTTTTCCCGCCCTGTAGAGTTACTATCGCATCGAGAAATATTCGTCTGAAAACAGGCTATTCTGACCGCTACACATTTTAAAAGGAGATAAGTCAACATGAACTCTATCATCTATTTAGTAGGTCTTGTCGTGATCGTGTTGTTCATTCTTTCTTTTCTGGGATTACGTTGATGGTAGACCAAACTGCGATCGAAAACACCTCCGACCGAAGCTATGTTGACTGGGCTGCCATCTTTGCTGGTGCTGTCGTGGCATCTGGCGTCATGGTGGTGATGACCACTTTTGCGAGCGGGCTCGGCCTCAGCTCATTCTCCGTCGATGAGGGCGGGGAACTGAGCAATGTCTGGCTGGTGATTACCGCCTTGTTCCTGATCCTGTCCATGGTGGCCTCCTATATGCTCGGCGGCTATATTGCTGGGAGAATGCGCCGGCCGACCGGAACCTGTACCCGCGATGAGTCAACTGTACGCGATGGATTGAACGGTCTCGTGGTCTGGGGACTAGGAACGGTTATCTCTGCGCTGTTTGCGGTCAGCTTGGTGTCGGGCGGTGCCAAAGCGGTCGGCGGCGCAGCGCAGACAGCTGTCGAAGCCACTGGAGCAGTGATCGGTGGAACCGTTCAGGGTGCAGGCCAACTGGCAGGCGGTATCCTATCGGGTGCCGGCAATGCTGTTGGTGGCGTCGCACAGGGTGCGGGTCAGGCCGCAGCGCCGTCGCTTGAACAGATGTTGCCGGAAGGTCTCAAATCCAACCCGCTGGACTATCTGACCGACAGTTTACTGCGCAATGATGCCCAGACCTCCGGCGCAGAGCAGCAGGGCGAGGATATGGCGGCCTTGCAACGTCAGGTGACCGGAATTCTTGGCAACCTGCTGACTACAGGTGAAATCTCCGATGCCGACAAGGAATGGTTGGCCGGTCAGATCGCCAGCCGCACCGGCATTAGCCAGAATGATGCGCAGACCCGCGTCAATGAGACGGTCAATCGTGTTCAGGCTCTGCGGAGTGAAGCGCAAGCCAAGGTCGATGCGGCTCAGAAGACCCTCGCTGATGCGAAGGGAAAGGCTGAACAAGCCGTCGAGGAAGCTAAGACGACGGCTGCGGCTGCGGCTGAACAGGCACGCATCACCGGCATTCTCACCGCCTTCTTCCTTGCTGCCTCCGCGCTCGTCGCAGCTGCGGCCGCCTATATTGGGGCCGTGCATGGTGGACGTCATCGTGAGGAGGGCCGCATCTGGGGTGGTCTCGCCTATCGCCGGTAACCTTGCCTGGCAAAATGCCTGAGCATCGCAGCCCCTGATGGCTGCGATGCTTTCTTTTTGCGGCAACCTCGTTGAGCATGCGTCCATATGATAGCATGCGTCCATATGAAAAGATCCGCCGGGTAACCCACGCCTGTTGGATCGTCCCGCACATTCCCGCGCGTTTGCCGTCCCGTTTCGAACCAGTGGCTTTCGGGGAGCGACCGCCGGACAGACCAATTCATCGTTTTGCGCAGCCTTGCATTGAACATTAAGCGCCGTCAGAAGTTGTGGAACCAAACGGTTCAGGATCGGTTAGTGTGGACAATCAAAGCGGAAAGATGGTCTGCCATGCGCCTTCACAATCACCTGCTACGCGCAGCCCATCGCGCCGTTGCCAAAAAGAAGACACAGGCTTTGCATCCGGCGCAGGCCATTGGAGAGGCGCTGCAGGAACTCAGCCAGCTGCCTTCATCGAAGCAGGACCTGGACTTCGATGAGCTGCTGCAACGTTTGCAGGAGGCGGAGGGAAAACCGCCCAAAGAGCAGTAGACCTTGCGATAAACTTGACTTCTGAACTGACTTTTCAGCAGGGGCCGATAGCAAATAATGGCTGCCCTTTGCATTTGCACAACCATAACAGGTCTCAAACCGTCACCCCGCCGGGAGGTCTAGGACTGCCAGCGAGGCTTTTTGCAAAGCATGGATCCTATCAATTCATCGAACGTTAACCATATGCCAAACGAAACGAGGTAGGTGATGACGGAAGAACTTTTGGGAGTGGCGGCAACAATTGGTGTTTTGGCTATGAGATGGCCGTGCCGACAGAGAGTTGAACGTTCCATGCACTGATTTAGTCGACTAGCAGCAGCGACATTTCCTGCGGACTGTCCAGACCTTGATCATGTTTAAGCGCTTCGACCGCGTTACTGCTTTAAGAGCCGGGGGATGACAAGCGATCATCGATCTGTTCATGGTAATCAGCATTACGTTTGATGCGCAGGCAGCGTGTGGCATTGCGCCTCCAATGACAGCATGGCTTGCGTCAAAAATCCAACGCGCCCGTCCTGAAATTCCCGTTCAGATTCCAGTCATCTCAAAGATGCTAATGCGCCAGGAACATCATGTGCCGGCAGCCATCCTGTGCAGATGCCGGCCAGTCAAAAAGGATCGTTGCACCATGTCGCTCGCCCGTTCGGTCATCCCCTGTGCCGCTATTTTCGTGGTAATTGCACTGGCTGGCTGCCAGAAACAGACAGTGTCTGCAGCGCCCGATCCGCAAAAATCACTCTGTGATCAAGCTGCGGCGAGCGCTTTGGCTGGCAAGAACAGGATAAGCGATCAACAGGCAATGCAGCAGACCGGCGCAACACTTGTTCGTCAGATCAAGCCCGGCGACCCGGTGACCATGGATTTTCGCCAGGAACGTGTCACTATCGAAACGGATCCCGATAGTGGCAGGATCGTTCGCGCCGCCTGCGGCTAACAGAACCCAACAAACCCGTGCCGGCTACCAGGGCGGCCCCGCCGCCCAGGCGCTTCGCAATGCTTCGACAAATCGGCGAACTTTCGGCGACACATGACGGCGAGTCGGATAGACTGCAACGATTGGCGGTTCCTCACGGGCATAGTTCTCAAGCACCGCGACCAGCCGCCCCTGTGCAATGTCGGCCCCCACCAGAAAGGCGCCGAGCTGGACAAGCCCGAGCCCGTTGAGCGCCGCATCGCGAATGGCTTCGGTATTGCTGAGCCGCAAACGCCCCTCAACAGCCAGGGCGCGCTCTTCACCTGCAATCTGATAGCGCCAGGATACCGGCAAATTGGCATAGCTGAAGGCAATCCTGTCATGATGCCTGAGATCATCAAGCACCTGCGGGATACCACGCTTTTCCAAATAGGCCGGCGCAGCACAGGTCAGCAGCCGATGCGGTGCCAGAACCTGGCGGATCAATCCGCTGTCGGTCGGTCCGCCAATGCGCACAGCAACATCAATGCCGTCGCCGACCAGATCACAATAATCGTCCGAAAATGAAACCTCGGCTTCCAGTTCTGGCCATTCCGCCAGGTAGTCCTGCAGGACAGGCAGAACATGCAGCCGCCCGAAGGCCGTTGGAAGGTCGACACGCAGGCGTCCCTTTGGCTGCTGGTTGCGTTGCGACAGCATGGCTTGCGCGTCATCGACCTCGCAGAGAATCCGCAGGGCGTGCTCGTAAAACAACTGGCCTTCTTCGGTCAGACGCACGCTGCGGGTCGTGCGATGCACCAGACGCGTCGACAACGCCTCCTCCAGCCGCGTGAGGCTCTTGCCCACCGCCGACCGCGTCACGCCAAGCCGTTCGGCAGCCTTGGTAAAGCTCGCCGTGTCCGCCACACGCACAAAGGCCAGTACATCACCGAAATGATCGATCATTGTTTCCAAATCGTCCCATCTGTTGCCACAACAGCGTTCTTTATCGAATTTTCAGACCGAGTAAACAGGGGGCACGTACAGGCAACCCAGCCGCGTCTTGAAAGATCACAATCCTATGCAACACAATCAATCATCGCCGCTCACCCTCAGACATCGCGGGTGGCCCGCTGTCCATGCCGTCGCACTGGCAATTTTTGCTGTGGTGACCACAGAAATGTTGCCGGTTGGCCTGATGGCACCGATCGCCAGCAGCTTCGATATAGAGCTGGGCGTCGCCGGGCTCACCATCTCCGTACCGGCAATCATCGCTGCCCTGTTTGCACCGCTCATTATCGTGATGGCCGGCAGCATCGACCGGCGCCAGATCCTTGCTGGTCTGCTTCTCCTGTTGGTTGCCGCCAATTTGATGGCCATGTTCGCCGCCTCGTTCTCCTGGCTTGTTTGTGCGCGGATCCTTGTCGGGTTCTGTATGGGCGGCATATGGGCGATCGCCGGCGGCCTGGCCCCACGGCTGCTGCCACCCCAATCACCGGATCGGGCAACCAGCCGATCCGGCGCGCACGCAACGGCCAACGCAACGCTCCAGTCAATGCCCGCCTCAACGCCGCATTTGTCGGCAAAGGCGGTGGCGCGGGCGACGGCCATCATCTTCAGCGGCGTCGCCGCCGCTTCCGTTCTGGGAGTGCCGCTTGGCGCGCTGATCGACAGCCTTTTTGGCTGGCGCACAGCCTTCGGTGCGATGGCCGCATTCAGCGTGATCGTGCTTGGGCTCAATCTTTGGACATTGCCGCCGCTTCCTGTTGATCACGCCATTGATCCCGCCCGCTTCCAGGCCGCTCTCCGGCTTCCTCTGGTGCGACCAGGCCTGTTGCTGACATTGTTGCTGGTGGCCGGACATTTCATGGCCTATACATTCGTCACACCGGTCCTTCTGACACTGAACGCCATTCCGGCATCCGCAATCAGCCTGCTTCTCTTTGTCTATGGCTTTTCAGGGATTGTCGGCAATTTCCTCGCCGGCATGATGGCCGCACGGCGGGTGGGAACAATTATTGGCGGCATCGCCTGCATGCTTGCAGCAACCCTGCTGGGCTTCGCGCTCGCTTCAGACAATGCGGTGAACGCGACAGCGCTGCTGATCCTCTGGGGACTGGTCTATGGCGGCGTCTCGGTGGCTTTGCAGACATGGATGATGAAAGCCGCACCCGCTGCCATCGAGATCGTGACCGCACTTTTTGTCTCGGTCTTCAACATTGGCATCGCAGCCGGCTCCTTCGTCGGAGGTCGCATCGTTGACCGTTTCGACCTGCAGATCAACCTGATGGCGGCGGCAAGCCTCGCCGCCCTCGCTCTCATCACGCTTGCCCTGCTCGCTATCAACCCTGAAAGGCAACAGGATGCATTATGATCATCTTGAACTGGGCGACATTGCCTTGCAATCGGGGAGCATCCTCCACAATGCAAAACTCGCCTATAAGACCTATGGCACCCTCAACGCGGCCAGAGACAATGTCATTGTCTATCCAACAATTTTTGCTGCAACACACTGCGATGCGGAATGGCTGATCGGCCACGGGCGTGCGCTCGACTGCACACGCTACTTCATCATCGTGCCAAATCTGTTTGGCAACGGGCTTTCCAGCTCCCCCAGCAACACCGCTTCACCAAACGGCTCCGCCCGTTTTCCCAACATCACACTGCACGACAGTGTCAAACAGCAGCACCGGCTTTTAACAGAGGTTTTCCAAATCACTAAAATCCGCCTGGCAATTGGCTGGTCAATGGGCGGCTCGCAGGCCTTTGAATGGGCGGCCGCCTATCCCGCGATGGTTGAGCGTCTGTTCACCTTCCAGAGCGCCGCGCGCACCTCCCGTCACTTTCGACTGTTTTTTGAAAGCGTCCGTGCGGCCATCGAGCTGGATCCCGCGTTTCGGCAGGGCTTTTATACAAGCCCACCCCAGCGCGGTCTGCGCGTGGCAGCCCGCATCTATGCCGCCTGGGGCTTCTCGCAAGCCTTCTTCAGACACAGGCTCGACGAAAGCGCCCTTGGTTATGCCACGCTTGAAGACTTCCTCGTCGACTTCTGGGAGGGCTGGTTTCTGAAACGCGACGCCAATGACCTGCTTGCCCATCTGTGGAGCGGCATTCACGCGGATATCAGCGCAAACGACATATATCACGGCGATCTCGACACAGCGCTTGCGGCCATCACCGCAGATACCATCATCATGCCTTCTTCAAGCGATCTGTATTTTCCGCCCGAAGACGCAGCGCAGGAGGCAGCGCGGATCGCAAAGGCCGAATTGCGCATTCTGAAAACCCCCTGGGGCCACGTTGCCGGCGAAGGTCTGAATGACGCCGACACAATCGTCATCGAACAGGCCATCACGGAACTCCTTGGCCGCTGAGCCGCATGCTCCGCAGGAGGGAAAGGTCCTGCGGAGCCGATTTCTGCTATGGTTTCGGATCCAAGCGCCGAATTGATATCATTTTTTGGCAGCCACGGCGCGATTGAAATCTTCAATTACCCGGGCCCGATTGCTGTTGATTTCATTCCAGTTGGGAAGCGACAGGTTCTTTACACTGCCATCAACACCCCAGGGCATTTTCTGCTTTGCATTGTCAGAAAATTCAACGCCTTTGGTCGCCGGGCCGACGAAAATCCGCTCAGACATGCATTGCGCGGCCGCCTTGCTCACAGCGAAATCGATGAACTTCTCCGCAGCTTTCCGGCGCGGCGTATCGGCAACCAGTTGCAACCGGATATCGCCACCAATCGCGCCCTCCTCCGGCACGACGAAATCGATCAGCAGTCCCTGGTCACGCATAGCAAATGCCGAACTGGCATAATACGCCCCAGCGATGACCTCACCGCTCTGGAACAAATTGGTGCCTGCCCCGGCCGTATCGAAATAGGCCGCGACCCGCAATTTATGAATTGAATCGAAAACCGGACCCATCGCGCTGAGCGGTTTACCCTTCTACTTGGCCAGCTCCGCCAGGAACGGTACGCTCATCACATTGGCCGGGCTTGGAAATGTCACCGCACCCTCATAATCAGGCCGCCATAAATCCTGCCACGATCTGGGTGGCGTCTCCACCTGGTCTTTGTTGTAGACCAGACCGAGCGAGTAAAAGCCGGTGCTCACCGCCAAAATATTGCCAGCTTCATCCTTGTAGGCGAGATTGATAGCGCGGGCAACACGCCGTTCCTGCGTTCAGTCAGACAAAGCGACCGGCTGCAAATGTGACCCATCCCCAATAGCTATCGCTAAATGTCGCAAATCGTGCCGACCGCGGTATTCACTTTTGTTTTGATGTTTCAAGATGTCTCTCACGTCTTTGAATGGCTGGGGCGACCCTGATCGTGCTGTCGCTTTCCTGCTGGAACCTACCCGGGAGAGCCTGACTGGACAGGCTCCGCCAAGACGGGCCCTCAGCCCAGATGACTGCACGGTGAAACAGCCCGATCCAGCCTGATCAGCAACATTGCCCGGCGCTCAGATGCCCGCAATGCTTCAACACCATCAACCAAGCTGGCGCCCGAACAGGAACGTTGCAGCAGCGACGCAGCCGATCACCCCAAGATAGAGCAGCTTATAAGGCGCAGGCATCGGCAACTTCACTGCAAGATAGGCAAAGGGGCCGCAGAGCATGATTGTAAACAAAGCAATCGCTACGGTCATCATGCCGTCGACAACAAAGAAATACTGAACAACTGCAGTGCGTCGGACCCTTGGTCAGCGGATGCAAAAATTTTCATGAGATAGGATCTAGGATATTTCCGCATCAGGCACAACCATGGGCGCGCTTGCGCTCAACCAATCAGCGATCGCTTCCAGTTTCCCGTTCAGCTTTCTCGGCACGGCTTCGCCGCCAGTTTGATAGCGCGCCTTCGGAATGGAAGCCGCTTTCGAACAGCGCTATTGCAGGCCGCAGCTGTCCGCAGAACTAGGGCTGCTGCCGCGTGTTAAAAGCGGCCCCGATCGCGGCAATGGATGGACCGGATAAGCGTGGAAGCACTCGACGCCTTTCTGTAGGACCGCGACCCTGATATCCGCTTTAGCGCCACAACCGAACTGATCAGACTTGGGCAGCTGCAGGTGCCGGAAAGCCTCGAACCCCAGCAAGGCTCATTGCTATAATTCCCCAGCACCGTGCGGCGCTCTGCGGAGCCCGGCTTCCGTGCAGCTTAATTTCAACCGCCTGTCTGCCGGCCGGGATGCTGCGGCGACACCGTCTGTGGCATTGCCCGCACGAACAATGAAGGCACGCAGCGGCGAGGGCACCAGACGCCGCCCGGGATAATAGAGAAAAGGCCCGAAAAGCGCACCCACCAGTGCTCCATGATCGACGAAAGCGCTCCAGTTTGAAAATCCGCTGTCAGCCAATCTTCAAACAGACACAGAATACCAAGCCCTGCCTTCGACGCCTCGATCTCCAGATTGGTGGCCCCACCGGACTGCACAATAAGCCGGCCGGTCGGCTCAATGAGCACCACATCCCCATTGCGTTAAAACTCCCAGGCCGGGATCGCACGACCCGCAAAACGATCGCGAATATAATCATGGACCAGCAGATCCTGCGGCGTTTTCGGGGTGCCTCGCGCAGCCAGATACTCTGGTGATGCCGCAAGCGCAAAGCGCTGCTCGCGCGGGCCGATTGGCACAGCAATCATGTCATGTTCCAGCCGCTCGTCATAGCGAATACCCGCGTCACACCCACTTTCGATGATGTCGATAAAGTTCTCATCGGTGACGATCTCCAGACGGATATCGGGATAGGCCATCAGAAACGCCGGCACGACACGTGGCAGCACAAGCCGCGCTGCACTGGCTGGAACATTGAACTTCAGAGATCCAGCAGCGCGATTGCCGTGACTGGTCGCCTGGTCAAGCGCTGATCCTATATCGGGAAAGGCCGGGCCCAGCCGTTCGATCAATATCCGTCCAACCTCGGTCGGCAGTACACTGCGGGTGGTGCGGTGGAGAAGACGCAGGCCGAGGTCACTTTCCAGACGTTTAACCGCATCACAGAGCGACGAGTAACTGCGTCCGCCAATCCGTGACGCCTCGCGAAAACCACGCGCCCGTGCCCAGTAAAATGCCTCATTGCCCGCCAGGGCGGACAACCCAACCGATTGTTGGTTCAAAGTCTGAGGTTTCCCCTCTTCAGAGCAACAGGAGAAACAACCATGCCAGGCACCCCGATTTCAGCCACCTACAGGCTGGGTGAAAACCCATTCTCGCGAATGGGCTACGGCGCGATGCAGCTTGCAGGCAAGGGCGTCTTCGGGCCAGTGCGCGATCGTGCCAAAGCCATTGCAGTGCTGCGTGAAGCGTTCGAGAGGGGCATCAATCATATCGACACCAGTGATTTCTATGGCCCGCATGTCACCAACCAGATCATCCGGGAAGCCTTGCATCTCTATGCCGATCCGGTGGTGATGGTGACCAAGGTCGGCGCCGTACGCGGCGCGGATGCGTCCTGGAATCCGGCATTTTCCCGCGTCGAACTCACACAGGCCGTACATGACAATCTGCGCAATCTTGGCCTGGATGTTCTCGACGTTGTCAATCTGCGCGCCATGTTCGATTTCCATGTACTTCCGAAGGAGCCCTGGAGGAACCGCTCAGCGTGCTTGCCGATCTCAAGCGTCAGGAGCTGATCCGAAATATCGGCCTATCGAATCTCACGGCACAGCAGATCGACGACTGCCGGATTGTGACAGATATCGTCTGTGTGCAGAATCAGCACAATTTGGTTCATCGCGCGTATGACAGCCTGATTGATAAGCTTGTTGCAGAACAGATCGCCTCTGTTCCATTCTTTCCGCTCGCCGGCTTTTCACCCATCCAGTCCTCTGCTCTCACCGCTGTCGCGCAACGCCCATGCAAGTGGCCTTGTCCTGGCTGCTCAGACGTTCACCCAATGTCCTGCTGATCCCTGGCACCGCTTCACGATTGCATCTGCGCGAAAACCTTTCCGCCCGCAGCATCGAACTGCAATATGCGCTGTCCGAACTTGACGCGCTCTCGGCGCAACCAGGCGCTGCGCAGCAAAATTGAGTATGGCACGCTGCACCACGCGCTCAAACAGCAGCGCCGATCTTGAACATAAGATCAGCGCCGCGCCAGTTCCGCGGTGGCAGGCAAGCCAAAAAAACAAGGCTTCAATCCGAAGAACCATTTGGCCCGGTCTGCGGCAGGCCGTTCGAATAGGCTTCCATTTCTGAGGCAAAGACCCAGCCCTGCGGGCAGCCCGCCATGGACTTCTGATTGCCGGGCTGGCAATTCTTCATCGCCGCCTGAAACGTCTCAGCGAGCGGGCGTGGCGTGCGGCACAATTCTTCACCCTTGCATTCCGGGCCGTGATCCATCGGAAGCGCAATCACGTAATATTCCTTATCACTTGACTGCACCTGGGCGGCCGCCTTGATGCAGACCAGTTGCTCAGGTGCCAGCGCGGCGTCTGTCTTGCCGGTGCTGCCGGTTGTCGCGACATCCTTTCGTAAAGAAGCCGCCTTATCGGCAATCCGACCGTAATAGGCAGCGATCGTGCAGTCACCATAAATGCGCACATCATAGTAATCGCCACTGTCAACATTGCCGGCAGTGCACTTATCCTTGTCATTCGCATCGCAATCAATACTTGCCGCATGCTGAAGTTCGGCCCTTTGCTTATCAGTAAGATCGCCGGAGCCTGAGGCAGCGAAGGCCACTGGCGTCACCGCTGAACCGGCTAGACTTACAACCATTGCCATCGCAAGCGACCACGTTTTCAAGCTGATCATTCTCCCACTCCATACCGATATCTGCGCAACAATCGGCAGGACTGTTGGTCCGGACCCGAGCCATTGCGATGTGTTGAGAAGGCTTCAGCGAATCGAAGCCCTCGAGGCGTGAACGATACTATGGCTTTATTTGACCGGTGGTACGACCGGTTTGTTAAAAAGGCCGGGCGCACCCCGCCAGCCACCCTTCATGACCCATGGTGGCGCGTGATGGCCTGCTAGGTCATGGCATGGAATGGCATCGGCATGGCATCGCCTTTTTCGCAAACAGGGATGAGCAACCTATAAACGCCCTCGCGTTCTGCTAGCGCAGCAGCGCTACCGCCGCTGCTTTTCATTATCAACCTCAGAACATTACCCGTTAAACCGGCGCAGGAGAACGCCGCGCATCGCACAAAAACGCGGTGCAGGCATTTCCTTCCATCAACAGAGGATTAATCTCTCTCGCCTATGGAGAGAAATGCCACAGCATATGAATGCGGGAGAATGTCGATGTTGTCAGATTTCATCATAGGATCAGCGGTCGGGTTGATCGTCATGATCGTGCATCTGTTGTCGACGCTTCTGATCTATTACTTAGTTCATCTCATCGGCGCCCGCATGAATGAACGACGGGTATTGTTCCTGGTGATCTCACTGATCGTGCTTTATCTGGTGCTGTTTGTCTGTGTCTGTCTGAGTGTGAGCATCTGGGCCTTGACCTATTATCAGATGGGGTTTGCCGGCAGGTTCAGTGATGCATTTTACACAGCCATGTTGAATTACACCACGCTTGGGCCTGGTGGATCTGCCGAAATCCTTGAAACACGGTTGTTTGGACCGATGACCGCAGCCAGTGGAATATTGATGTTCGGCTGGGCGGTCTCGCTGATGGTCTACATCATCCAGCTGCATCTGCCGGCGATCCTCAAAAACAGATGGGGCGGCACGGCCGAACACGGATCGGATTGAGGCAACGCAATGTCGGCATTATCGGCTCGGGGCACCCGGTGCTGCCGGCCGATCAGCCGCCGTTTTTGCCTTCTCGCTGCCTTTGTCGCCTGGCATATCCGCGACTGGCTGCGACGGTGGACTGGCGCCCGGTTTTGATGGAACCAAGCGTGTCGAGGAAACCGATGCGCCGCCCAGGAAGGTCCAGGCCAGAAAAACGACGATCAGAACGGCAAACAGCAACAGCACCACGCGCGGGACGTAACGAAACAGCTGCGGTGCCGTGCCTGCTACTTTACGCTGTTTGTCAGCATTCCCATTCATTGCCACACCCATGAAACAAGCAAATATCCAATAATGCCCGCTGCAATCATCAGCCACCAGATGAGATATGCGGGTCCTTCGCGCAATGGCGCTTGCCGCGAAACGGGTCTCTTATCGCGTGCCCGCCATGCACGCAGTGAAGAGCCATGACTGGACGCATTGTTGTCATGCGGCTCGACCGATCGCGGTGTCGGATCGCAGTCAACAGGCTTTATGGCGCCGCGCAGCCGCGCACCGGCAGTTTTGTCTGCGAATAGATCTCTTGCCATGCTTCACCTCTGCCCCCTAACCGCAGGATCCTGAGATTGTTCCCGAGCGTTCGGATCGACACGCCCCCTCGCCCACGCCGCGCCGGGCCGTGCAGCGCGTTCGGAGCGCGCGATCCACAACTTATTGAAGCGACAGGCGGGAACACTGTGGCGCGTGGGCAGTTGGGCTTTCAAGACGCAATTTCAAAGCGCCGCAAACCACAGCTCCAACCCTGATTGAGACAGCATGGATATAGCCCTGATCATTGGTTACCTGGCTTCGATATGTTCGGTGACCAGTTTCATTCCTCAGGTAATCAAGGTCATCCGAACCGCCGACACCGCAGCCATTTCAGCACGCATGTATATGGTCACCGTTATCGGCTTCGCACTATGGACAATATTCGGCTTTCTGCGGATGGAATGGCCAATCATTCTCACCAACACGGCCTGCTTTTTCCTCTCCGGCTATATCTTGCTGCGCAAATTGTGGGCATCGTAAAGCCAGCCGAGGCAACCAGCCTCATTTGGGCAACGACAATCAACGCCCCAAAGGCGACCCTGTGCCGGTTTGTCTGGGAACCATCGAAACCCGTCAGAGTTGTCATGACATCACCGACCTACCATCTGATGGGCCTCATGAAGATTGCAACCTACAATGTCAATGGCGTGAATGGTCGGCTTGAAGGCTTGATACGCTGGCTTCAGAAAGACCGCCCCGACATTGTGGGTCTTCAGGAACTCAAGACTGTCAACGAAAAATTCCCTTTTGAGAAACTCGAAAGCATTGGTTATGGTTCTGTCTGGCACGGAGAAAAAGGCTTCAACGGCGTGGCAATCCTTGCGCGCGACACCACCCCGGTTTTGACCCGGGTCGGGCTGCCCGGTCCAAATCCAGACCCGCATAGCCGCTATATCGAAGCGGCAGTGGCCGGTATCCTGATCGGTTGTCTTTACCTCCCCAATGGCAATCCGGTCGCCAGCCGCAATTTTGATTATAAACTTGACTGGTATCGCCGTTTCAACGCCCATGCAGAACAGCTTCTGGCTCTGTCCGTGCCAACCGTTCTGCTTGGGGACTTCAACACCATTCCGACCGACCGCGATGTTTACGCGCCGCAGCGCTGGCGCGGCGACGCCCTGTTTCGCCCGGAGGTTCGCAAGGCCTATGCCGATCTCCTCACCCAGGGCTGGACCGATGCGCTTCGCCACCTGCACCCTGAGGAGACGCTCTACAGTTTCTGGAAATACTGGCGCAATGCATTCGAGCGCAATGCCGGTCTGCGGATCGACCATATTCTTGTCGATCCCATACTCGCCGGAACGCTCCGATCGGCCGAAGTCAGACCCGCGCCGCGCGGCTGGAACCATGCCAGTGACCATGCCCCCGTGATGATTGAGGTTGATGCCGCAATGCAAGCCATCAAATGATGCGATAGCCGGTTGCGCTGGCGCCGGACGCCCGCAGGGATCAACCTGGCACGCATGGTGTCGCAAACCCTGACTTGCTAGAAAACCTGTCCCCCTGCAAAAAGCGCGGGCTGCTGTGCGGATCAAAACCGCCGCTCACGGCGTTGGGGTTCATCCTGGGAGGAAACCATCATGAATGTTGCAAATCTACAGATTGAAGGACTGTGTCTGGCGATCGCCGCCCTCAACCGCGCATTGATTGACAAGGGACTGCTGTCGCGAACCGGAATCGAAGGCGCACTAAAGAGCGCTGAAGTGACGGCTCGCAGTGATGATCGCTTCGTCGAAAACCTCAATCCCGCCCATCGCGATGCCGTATGTTTTCCAATTCGAATTCTGCAAGTGGCAAATGGCTGTGACAGCGCAGTGCCGCTGACCTTTTCTGCGCTGGCGAAATCGGTCGGAGAAACAAAAAAGCCCTATAATGACATGTTTTAACTGACAAAAGACTGCTAGCATCGGCGGGCCTGCAGCAACAGGTTTCAAGTTGCTGCGGAGCCCGCCTCGCAGGGATGATTGACTTTTGCGTCTGCGCTTTCCATCTATTCTAACCATGACCAAGTTCAAAGATTTCGATGGCGCGCAAAAAATAAGGAGCTGGACCTTGCCCGTCGAGGCGACGCTGGGCTCGGCTGTGCGCGCCAAGGGCATTTTGCAGCACATAAGGGCAAGGCTTCCGCTCAGCCAGCGCAAGTCTGTCGAGCTTGAAGCCGGCACCCTTTGCTTCTGCATGCCGGTTACCCCGGACAGCCTGTCAACAGCAGCGATCCAAACCATTCAACAAAGCTTGGAGGATATTCGCAGCCTGCCGATCATCCCACGGGAGATCGAGGATATCCTGTCAATCTCCGCAAGCGAACGCCATCGATGGCTGAAGGATGGTCGCCTGGTGAGTGCCGGGTTAAGGACCGTAAAACTGCGCGGGCGCGCCAAAAAAATCAGCTTTCATGTCTATGAGCCCCGCTTTGTCGAAGATATTCTTGATCAGGGCGCACCCGATCTATGGCGGGTGCAGGACCGGGAAACAGCTGCTGAAAACCGCAGGCGCGCTGCTGCAAAGGCCAAATACACCCGCGCCCTTGTCAAAAAGACCGGTTCCGGGGACAAGGCGGCGGCGTCAAAGCAGACACCACAATTGCGCGGCTGGGAAGATTTCGATGCCGAAGGCTTCCTGAAATAACCATTTGAACCAGTTGCCGTTTATGGCTTGCCAGAAAGGCGCTCCCTGGCGGGGAATACGCACACATCCGTCACACGGTCACCAGACATTGAACCAGGCGGCTTAACTTTTAACATTAGCCGCCTAATCAGCAAAAGCTGCGGAATAGTCGCGGCAATAATGGCGGGCAACAAACTCCGCCCTTACGGCATTGATGAGAGTATAGTTGGAGAGGCCAGTCTCGCCGCTGTCCTGCAAATCTCTGATTTCGTTACAAAGTACTGCCGCATTGGCGATCATCTGGCTATGAAGCACACTCTCACTCCAATAAATGTCGCCGCGGAAATCCATCAGATCATCCATGAATACACGTTTGAAATTCTCTTTGAAGCGGGGAAGAATGAAGTGATCGCTCAATCCGCTGCGAGCCAGAGTGAGCCGGTTGAGCAGACGGTTCTGCTTCAGCTCAAAAGGAAGCATCTGTGCGAATTGCGCCAGTCGCGGATCGATGAACGGGTTTTTTGGCCATATCCCTTGCCGAAGAAACAGCGGCGCGCGTACGAAAGCCGCCGATAAGGCGCTTTGGCTGACGCCGGTCGCCGGCAGGCGCCGCGTGGGGACCATCTGGTGAAAGAACAACGCCTTGAGAGCCTCGGTGGAGCGTGCAGAGAGGGCCATTGTGGCATCGGATAAATCGGTAATCGTCATCTCATCCCTCCAATACCGGTGATCACCAGATCCGGCCTGCCACCCGGCATGGCATTGAGACATTCCAAGATCCCATCCCAGTACAAATCGTCATAAACACCGATGCAATCGTCACCCTCGGCACATGGCTGTTGCAGCCGGGTAAAGGGTTTACAGATCTTCGAGGGGATGCAGCGATCCGTGTAATCGAGCTGCGACAGCAATTCCATTCACCTGAGCTTCGTTTATGTCCGGCATTGCCGTCATGCAGCAATGCATAGGAAAGAAACGGCCTGTCTGCCGCCTTCAGGGCAACGGCCACACAGGAGGAATCCATACCGCCGCTGAGTTCAAGCGCAGGTCGCGCTGCATGCTGCAGCACCGCACGACAACTCAGATTGATCAGATCGACGAAACCCGCGGTGACATGTGCCCCAGGTCTTAGAACCGATTGTTCCAGGCTCTCACATTCGATCATGGGATCGATCTCAATCTCTGTCTGACCCGCAGACCAGCTGGCTGACTGCCCGGCAAACAACTGTTTCACGCCGATAACGATCGTCTCCTGCGCAAGTTGCGGACCATAAAGGATGAAGTAACGCAGTTCGCTCCTCGACAACACCACCGCACCACGTGCCGCCACAACGGCATGATAATCCCAACTGACATTGAGCCGGTCAGCTTCTGCGGACACATAAAGCGGTATTGTGGCATGGGCCGTGCGGACCAGTGTCACGCGACGAGTGTCGGAAATATAAATCAGCAGACCATCGCCAGTGAGATTGTGCGCAAAGGCGGACAGAACTTGCTTTCGCGTGCGGGTGGAGAGGCTGGGGAGGTCCAGCGACTGTTCCGCCACGATGAAGATCAAACCGCCGTCAGCGACAAGCATGGCCCGCTTTAGACAGCAATTGTCGATGAGGCTGATAAGGTTTGGCCCAGATTGCCAGCCGGCTTCGGTCTCGATCCAATCCGCCGCTGGCGTGTCCGATACAATTGATGTTGAAATCATCGCGGTCTCCACTGCTGCAGAGGCTATTCGTAGAAAACATAGCCTGCATCAACGGTGCCATCCGCCTTGCGCCCACTGCGCGCCGACCCGTTGCGTGGTGCCGATAAAAAGACAGTCGTGAATATTTCCATGTCATCACTCCTTCTCTGTTTGTATTTCTATGTCTATCTCTATCTCGATTGACGATGGTCTGGATGAAGATACCCCGACAGATCGCGGACCTGTTCAAGTATCGAGCAATTAACGCATATTCACTGCGATGGTGAAACGGGTAGTGATTGTGACCCATGCTTTATCGTGCGCAGTAGCTGCGTCAGTCCTGTGCAAAGTGATAGGCTGCCAGTGGTAGCCTACAAGTGATTGCCGGGACGCAGCGCGTGAGCAAGGCCGATGCCCTGCCTTGATCGAAACACGCTCATATATCCCCTCTTTGCTGGAGTTACGCAGGCATGGACCGGTGTGCTAGCTTTTTTGGTGTGTAGCGGAATCGACTCTGTCAAGCGATTTTGCACAACGTCCCTGGTTCGGGCGAGGGATGTCATTGACCGGGTTATTGCGAATCTGACTCCGTGCAATGCGCATCGGCCGGCCGGAAACTCATTTTCCGGCCGGCCGATGACAAAGCATGCGTGCAGGATGATCGGCAAAGCCCGCGTCATCACAACCTTTCAATTGCATTCGCTTCGACCGCCTGGCACCGGCTATGCCTGGTCTATGCTGAGAGCATTCAGATCAGTTTTGCCCGGATCAGAAGCCGGTCTCTTCGTCGGAAACCGGAAAGCGGCCGATCCTGTCACTGGATGTGTCCGGCATGAAACTGGGGCCAACACTGCGCAGAGCCCGATCCGGCATCGGCTTGTGGTCGGAATAGATGCGTGCATCCGTTGCAGCGCTGTTGAGATCGGGACGCTTGTCCGGCAGCGGTATATCGAGCTTTGCAAGCAGCTTTGACTGCTGACGCAGCAGGAGATGATTGCGCATCCTGGCCACATAGCCATTCCAGTTGCAGCGTTGAAACGCCTCACCGCCATGGTGGTTATAGGCCACCGGAAGATCGGCATAGGATTGCCCTTTGGCGACCGACACCATGTCGGCGCTTTCATCATTGTGATCTTTCAGAACATAAACCGCCATATCCTCTGTCTCACAGATCATGCGGCATTGCGCCAGCGCCGTGTCGGCTCCGCCCTTCTGGCCATATTGCGAATTGGGGGTGGGGAAGTAATAGCCATCCGAAAGGCGAACACAAAACTGCAGCGCGTTCTTCGGCGCACGGCGCTTTCTTGGCATCACATCGGCTGATCGCACCGACGCCCGCCTCACAGCCACCGCCTGTTGCGGTGCCCGTTCTGAAGCGCGCAGCGATTTGACGCGGCCAACCTCTCTTGTCCGCACATGCGTGCAACTGGTCTTAGTCGTAGACCCAAGCTGCTGCTGAACCTCATTGATCTTGATCGCCACTTCCCGACAGGCATTGAAAAACCCGCTTCGGTCCCCGGTCTGGCAGCCGCGCGCCCGTTCAATGGATGGCAAAGCAGATAGTTGTCGCTGCAGCATTTTTGAAGCTGCGTCATTGGCCGCGCTCTCTCCACCACATGTTTGGGCGCGGCCGGCGGTGGAAGCAGAACCAGCAGCAAACCCGCGAGGAAAGCGATGATCTTCAGCATTGATCCCTCACATTTCTTTCCGATCGACCTTGGCATCGCAACGCGCTTATGACCGGCCGCGCCATGATCGCTTGGCAAGGCCGGGGCCAGCAAAACCCGGGCCCCCTATATGCTCTGGCGCCAGGGGACGAGAACATCCGGCCCGTTTGCCAAAACCGCGCCGAAGTGATGCGGTGGATGGCGCCGGTATCAATCATGCAGCAACAGCCGGGTGAGAACCATGCAGGCGGCGATTTGCACAAGCCCCCCGGCCAGCGCGCCATCGAAAAATGGGCCAATGAACGCCCCGGGATCCCAACCCGTAGCCATTGCGGTATTGCCAAGAATATGGCTGATCAGTTGTCCGCCCGCGACGCCACCCAGCGCCCCTGTCACGGCATTGATGACGAGGCCCGCATCCGAAAGATGGACAATCTTGCCCGAAACCGAGCCCCCGGTTATGCCGCCGAGAAACTGAGAAAGAATTGTCTCCATGCAAAGTCTCTCCAAGAGCGCTTTAACCAAATACTGAAGACTGCTCAAATACAGAATAAAACAAAAGACCTGCCCGCCTAAACCTTCGAGCGCTTATAAATATTAATCGCTACAATGACATGAAAATACATTTTTATATTGATGAAATGCAATTTTTATAGTGGCTATATCGATACATTATATTATATATAACTCAAATTATGACAGTATAGCTATAAATTCTTTGTTTCATTCATCTCTAATATTTGTCAAAATTTGATTCCAATCCGGGAAGGACTGCACCCTCGACCGGGCGCAACTGAAGGGCCTTCTCTTGAGCCTTTGTTGATATATGAATACCCCGGGATGGGTGGTGCGGCGCCCTTTGTGGCTCCGAAAACCAGAAACGCCTCATAACCTCTCGCATAGGCATGCGAAGGCCGCGCGCGCCGGGGAAAACGCGAGAGCGGGCAAAGCAAGCGATCATTTTAACGGCGTGATATCTCGTACCCCTTCGATCAGGCGACGATCCTCATTTGCGTAAGATGATGGGCGTGCCGGCCTGATCCAAACAGATCGAAACATGTTCGCGGACCGTCGTGATTGACCTGTTTGGGCCGCAGTCGCCAGCCGGACCAATTCAGGGCATGGCCGCGATGTGATCAGGGCATATTCTTCATCATGTCATGGCTAACCGGCATCATGTTCGCATTGAGGTGATGCATGACCCACAGCGAGCCCGCAAGGGCAATACCCACGATAATCAGCGTGAAGATCAGCGCCATCAATGTCCATCCGCCCTCCGAGCGCGGGCTCATATGCAGAAAATACACCATATGAACCACAATCTGGACGGCACCGATCGCCATGACCAGCATCGCGGTCAGTTGCTTGCTGGCCAAGACATCTCCCATCACCAGCCAGAACGGGATCGCAGTGAGAATGATCGACAGGACAAAGCCCGTCATATAGCCGCTGAAGCTGGCGTGAATCTCCCCCGTCGCCGAAGCATGCAGGTCGTGACTGCCTTTTTCCAGGTCGTGCTGATTGCCGTCAATGCTCATCCCAGCACCCCCAACAGATAAACAAAGGAAAACACACCAATCCAGATCACATCCAGGAAGTGCCAGAACATCGAGAGACACATCAACCGACGCCTATTCTCGACGATCAATCCATGACGCGTCACCTGCAGCATCAGGGTGATCAGCCAGATGATGCCAAAGGTGACATGCAGCCCATGGGTGCCAACCAGTGTGAAAAAGGATGACAGGAACGCCGAACGCCCCGGCCCCGCCCCCTCTCTGATAAGATGGCTGAATTCGTAAACCTCTATCGCCAGGAAGATCGCACCAAGAATTCCAGTGATCGCCAGCCAGAACAATGTCGCGGTCTTCTCGTCGCGCTGCATCTGCAGCATCGCAAAACCATAGGTGATCGATGACAACAACAGCATTGCGGTATTGATCGCAACCAGATTGAGGTCAAACAAATCCGCCGGCGCCGGGCCCGCAGCATAATTGCGACCGAGCACCCCATAGGTGGCAAACAGAACCGCAAAGATCAGACAGTCGCTCATCAGATAAAGCCAGAAGCCCAGCATGGTGCTGTTTTCCGGATGATGATCTTCAACCAGATAGAATTGCGGCTTTTCGGCAGTGTCGAGACGGGTCTGGGTCATGGTGTCAAACCTACCGGGCCAGAAGTTTCGAACGTGCGTCCTCGGTCACCGCCACCGTCTCGGCGGGGATGTAGAAGTCACGGTGATAATTGAACGTATGGGCGATCGCCGCCAGGAGCAAAGACAGCAGCGACACTGCAGCCAGCCACCAGATATGCCAGATCAGTGCGAAGGCAAGAACCACACTCAAAGCCGCAAGGATCACACCGGCACCGGTATTGCGCGGCATATGGATGGGGCGAAAACCCGTTAACGGCCGCTCATAGCCGCGGTTCTTCATGTCATACCAGCTGTCATGATCATGCACGACCGGAGTGAAGGCAAAATTATAATCCGGTGGCGGGGACGCCGTCGACCATTCCAGCGTGCGCCCACCCCAGGGGTCGCCGGTCCAATCGCGCAAGGCGTCGCGCTTGCGGTAGCTCACCACCAACTGGATCAGAAAGGAGGCGATGCCCAGCGCGATCAGCCCGGCGCCGAAAGCCGCCACAATGAACCATATCTGCAGCGAGGCGTCTTCAAACTGACTGACGCGGCGGGTCACGCCCTTCAGACCCAGCACGTAAAGCGGCATGAAGGCAAAGAAAAAGCCGATCTGCCAGAACCAGAAACTCATCTTGCCCCAGAATGGATCAAGCTTGTAACCAAAGGCCTTCGGCCACCAATAGACCAGTCCGGCCATCAGGCCGAAGACCACACCCCCGATGATCACATTGTGAAAATGGGCGATCAGAAACAGCGAGTTGTGCAGCACGAAATCAGCAGGCGGAATGGCCAGCATCACCCCCGTCATACCCCCGATCACGAAGGTCACCATGAAACCGATCGTCCAGTACATCGGTACTTCAAAGCGAATGCGTCCGCGATACATTGTGAATAACCAGTTGAACATCTTTGCCCCGGTGGGGATTGAGATGATCATCGTGGTGATCCCGAAGAAGGCGTTGACCGACGCGCCCGAACCCATGGTAAAGAAATGATGCAGCCACACAATATAGGAGAGGATCATGATGACGCAGGTTGCGTAGACCATCGATGCGTAACCAAACAACCGCTTGCCACAGAAGGTGGCCACCACCTCCGAAAAAATGCCAAATGCCGGCAACACGAGAATATAGACCTCCGGATGGCCCCATATCCAGATGAGATTGATATACATCATCGGGTTGCCACCAAGATCATTGGTGAAAAAATTGGTCCCGACATAACGGTCGAGCGACAGCAGGGCCAGCGTTGCTGTCAGGATCGGAAATGTTGCCACAATCAGCACATTGGTGCAGAGCGCCGTCCATGTGAAGATCGGCATCTTCATGAATGACATGCCCGGCGCCCGCATCTTGACGATGGTTGCGATCAGGTTGATCCCCGACAGGGTAGTACCGACCCCCGCCACCTGCAGACCCCAGATATAATAGTCGACGCCAACGTCGGGACTGTAGTCAATCCCCGACAAGGGCGGATAGGCGAGCCAGCCGGTGCGCGCAAACTCGCCGACGAAAAGCGACATCATGATCAACACCGCGCCACCGGTCGTCATCCAGAAGGAAAAATTGTTCAGAAACGGAAAGGACACATCCCGCGCGCCAATCTGCAGCGGCACCACATAGTTCATGAAACCGGTCACGAACGGCATCGCCATGAAGAAAATCATGATCACGCCATGGGCGGTGAAAATCTGGTCATAGTGATGCGGTGGCAGATAGCCCTCAGAGCCATTAAACGCTATCGCCTGCTGGATGCGCATCATGATCGCATCGGCGAAGCCACGCAGCAGCATCACCAGAGCCAGAATGATATACATGATGCCGATCTTCTTGTGATCGACACTGGTAAACCACTCATCCCATAGATAGGACCAAAGCCGGAAATAGCTGATCAGTCCGACCACGGCAATGCCACCGATCGCCACCCCGATGAAGGTGACCAGCAGGATCGGCTCATGATAGGGAATGGCCTCCAGCGTGAGCCGCCCGAAAATCATACTGCTAGCACTGTTATCGCCGATCATGATGGACATTCCCGAGGTTAACGTTATCTGTCGCCGCGGCTTGACGCTCACTCCCGTTCAAACAGCGGATCGCATCGAAATTCTCCATTCCGCGCGCAGGCAGGATGCGGATCCGGCCGGGTTACGGCATGCTGTGGTTTTCATGGCCTTGCTGCTGCGCTGCGCCTGGCAGCGTTGCCGCTTCGCTGGCATCGATCGGCAGGGCTTGACTGCCATGCCGATTGTCATGTTCGAGCCTCGACTTATTGTCGTGACTATCCAGACCGCCGCCGCCCATCGCGTCAATATGCATCATATCGTGCATGCACATTTGGCCGGGACGCACACACATGTTCAGCACCGCTTCGTAAAGCCCTTCCTCGACCGCCCCGAAATATCGCACCGGTTCACGGATACTCGGCTTTTCCAGCTTGAGATAACTATCCCGGTTGAGCATGGTGCCATTCTGCTTCACCTTTGCAATCCAGCTGTCAAAATCCGGCTGTTCAAGCCCGCGAAACGCAAAGCGCATATGCGAAAAGCCCTCACCGCTGAAATTGGAGGAAAAGCCTTCAAAATCACCCGGCTGGTTGATCACCGCATGCAGCCGTGTCTGCATGCCGGGCATGGCATAGATCATGCCTGCAAGTGCCGGGATGTAGAAGGAATTCATCACCGACGACGCCGTGATCTTAAAGGCGATCGGCCGATCAACCGGCGCTGCCATCTCGTTGACGGTGGCAATGCCATAATCTGGATAGAAGAACAGCCATTTCCAGTCGAGCGCCACCACTTCAACAACCAGCGGCTCGGTTCCGGCAGCAACGGGACGGGCGGGTTCAATCCGGTCAAGCGGCCGGTAGGGATCAAGCTTGTGCGTATTGACCCAGGTGATCGCCCCCAGAGCGATGATGATCAACAAGGGCGCGGTCCAGATCACCACTTCCAGCGCTGTCGAGTGATGCCATTCCGGATCATAACGGGCGGCGGTGTTGGACTGCCGGTAGCGCCAGGCAAAGTAGAATGTCAGGAAAATGACCGGAACAATGATAATCAACATCAGGATTGTCGAAATGACAATCAGATCCCGTTGCTGTGCCGCGATGTCACCCGAGGGAGACATGACAACCATGTTGCAGCCCGCCAGCCCCAGTCCCACAACAAGGAGCAGCAGCGATTTTCGTGTGAAACTCAAGAATGCGTCCATGTTTGATCCGACCTACATTCTGTTCCTTTCAACATGATAAGGCACAATTGGATTTCGGAAAGTCCAATTTTTCAATTTATACAGATTTCGTAGTAAACCGGGCATTTGGGCAACTATATCTACTTTTTTTTTCGCCTTTTCCTTGATATCGTAACCTGGTGCGACATCATAAAACCATTGCTACGCTTTTGGAGAGTTTCATGAGTTCGTCAGCCACACCGACTTCAAAAGGTCTTGAACACGACGCCCGCCGCATCCACAGCGACGGAAAGCCCCTGTCCCCCGGCAATGTCGCCATCGGTGTTGTCATCGGACGAACCTCCGAATTCTTCGATTTCTTTGTGTATGGTATCGGCTCGATCCTGGTGTTCCCCAGGCTGATCTTCCCTTTCGCACCAGATCCGGTGACCGCGACGCTGATGTCGTTTGCGGTTTTTTCGCTGGCCTTCATCGCACGCCCGATTGGCTCCTTCATCTTCATGTGGATCGATCGGCAATATGGTCGTGGAACCAAGCTGACTCTCGCCCTGCTGATCCTGGGAGGATCCACTGCCTCGATCGCCTTCCTGCCAGGCTTTGAAACGATCGGATATTGGGCGGTGCTGCTGCTGGCTCTGTTCCGGCTGGGTCAGGGCTTTGCCCTTGGCGGGGCCTGGGACGGGCTTGCGTCGCTGCTCAGCCTGAGTTCGCCCCCCCAAAAACGCGGCTTCTATGCCATGATCCCGCAATTGGGGGCACCGATCGGTTTCGCGCTCGCCAGCACGCTGTTCGCCTATTTCGTTCACAATCTCAGCGAGGCGGATTTTCTGGCCTGGGGCTGGCGCTATCCGTTCTTCGTCGCCTTCGCCATCAATGTGGTGGCGCTGTTCGCACGCCTGCGCATCGTCGCAAGCAGCGAGTTCGGTGCCGCAATGGATGCCCAGGAACTGCAGCCGCGGCCGGTGTTTGAAATGCTCAGCAAGCACAGTATCGACGTCATTCTGGGGGCATTTGTCCCGCTGGCGAGCTTCGCCATGTTTCACCTTGTCACCATCTTTCCGCTCAGCTGGGTGATGCTGACAGGCGCGCAACCCGCTGAACGCTTTCTGCTGGTTCAGATCGCCGGCGCAGCCGTCGGCATTGTCGGCATCGTGCTGTCCGGCTTCATCGCAGACCGCATCGGTCGACGTCGGGAATTGATGCTTGGGGCCATATTGATCGCCATCTTCAGCTTTTCCGCCCCCTTCCTCCTTGATGCCGGCAGCGCCGGGCAGGACGCCTATATTCTGATCGGCTTTGGCGTGCTCGGACTGACCTTCGGGCAATCTTCGGGCGCCGTCTCCTCGCGCTTCACCCAATATTACCGCTATACCGGCGCTGCCCTGACTTCAGACCTCGCATGGCTGGTCGGCGCAGCTTTCGCGCCGCTCGTCGCGCTTGGCCTTGCCACCAGTCTCGGTATCGTGTTTATCGGTGGCTATCTGATATCGGGTGCGATCTGCACCTTGTTGGCGCTGAGCATGTCGCGCGTCCTTGATCGGAACGACTGATAGTCTATGGGGGCGCCAGGCGCCCCCTCCTTGTTTCGCCTCAGATCAAAAGGGCTGTTGCGGCCCTGTTTCCCTGGCACCGGCCTGGGTATGCCGGCGGTCGGGCAAGGGTTGAGGGCTGCGACGCGCGTTCAAGATCAATCCGGCAACCAGGCCGATCATCAGGCCCCAGAACGCCCCACCAATGCCTAAAAGCGTGATATTGGCCGCACAGGCAAGAAATGTGATCAAGGCGGCTTCGCGTGTGGCAGCCTCTGCCATCGCCCCCGCCAGGCTCGTCGCAATCGCACCCAGCAGGGCAAGGCCGGCCAGCAGGGTGATGAAACTCGACGGTAATGCCATGAACAATCCTGCCAGGGTGACACCAAATATTCCAACCAGGACGTAAAGGCTTCCCGCAGCAATCCCGGCGATCCATCTTTTACCCGGATCTTCATGGGCTTCACGCCCGGTGGCGATGGCCGCAGTGATGGCGGCGATATTCAGGGCATGCGCGCCAAATGGCGCCATCACAAGCGAGCCAAGGCCGGTCACCGCAACAATGGGATTGGCGCTGGTGTCAAAACCATCATTGCGCAGCACCAGCATCCCCGGCATATATTGCCCGGTCAGCGTGATCACAAACAGCGGCAGGGCAATGGCGAGCGTAGCATTGACGCTGAATTGCGGCCAGGTCAATACCGGCATCGCAAATTCGAGCTGCAGTTTCGAGACATCGATCCGGCCTTCAAAAGACAGCATCACCAGACCAGCCAGCAACACCGCAACGATGGCGTAGCGAGGCAATGCCCGCTTGACGAGCAGATAAACAGTGATCAAGACCGCTGCCAGCAGCGGGTCAACGCTCGCCGTTGCGAAGGCGCCGATCCCGAATTGCAACAATATCCCTGCCAGCAAACCCGACGCAATACCGGCGGGGATCAAACGAATGACCTTGTCGAAATAGCCCGACAGGCCCAGCAGAACAAAAGCAAAGGCCGAGATCATGTAGGCGCCCACCGCTTGCGCATAGGAGGTGGTGGCAAGTGCTGTGACCAGGAATGCTGCAGCGGGCGTCGACCAGGCCGTGATGATCGGGGCCCGGTAACGCCAACTGAGATAAAGACCGGTAAGGCCCACCCCGACCGATACCGACCAGACCCAGGATGCGGTCAGTTCCGGACTCAAATCGGCGGCCTTGGCCGCGTGAAAGACAAGAATGAATGTTCCGCCATAATTGACGATCACCGAAATAAAGCCCGCGACAACGGGATGAAGCATATCTGCGGCTGTAATGGATGGGTTGGATGGCTTAAACGGCATCAATGGCTTTCTCCAGAAACGATGCGATAACTGGCTTGACATCTAACCGATCATTGGCCTGATATTTCCAGCCATTTTCGCGGGGAAGATCAGACCATTGTTCAAGCATTCGCAACTCGAATCGGTGAAGGCCTGGCTGAGTCATCCAACCCATGCCAGCATGCCGCTTCACGCTCGCATCCAGCGGGCAATCCGTCAGCTGATCGTTGATGGACGTCTGAAGCGGGGCAAGCCTTTGCCTGCCTCACGCAGCCTGTCCCAATCGCTCGGCGTGTCCCGGGATACCGTGGAAGCCGCTTATGCACAGCTGCATGCCGAAGGCTTCATCGATCGACGGGTTGGCAGCGGCAGCTTCGTTGCGCAGACCCCGGAATTGCAATCGCGGCAATCCCGCCCGCGCCCCCATGCCACCCGGCAATCATCCTCGCAACTCAGCAGGCGCGGCGATGCGCTGTTCGGGCTTGGCGGTATCACTGAAATTCAGGCACCGCGACCGTTTGCGCCCGGCGTTCCGGACGTGCGGAGCTTTCCACTGGCGATCTGGGAAAGATTGCAACGCCAGGTTATCAAGGAACTTGGCGCGGACGCCCTCTGTCATGCCGATCCGCAAGGTGTGCAGCCGCTTCGCCAGGCCATTGCGGATTATCTCAATCTTGAACGCGGTGCCCGCACCACAGCCGATCAGGTGCTGATCCTGACCTCCTCACAACAGGCCCTGACGTTGTTCGCCACCATGCTATTCGACCCCGGCGAGCGCATCTATATAGAAAACCCGGTCTATCAAGGTGCGCAAAAGGCATTTGATGCAGCCGGGCTCATCTCGGTTCCGGTGGCTGTGGACCAGCAGGGCATGGCCCTCGCTCCTATCATCAGCGACCCCAAGCCGGGGCGGGGTGTTTTTGTGACGCCATCCCATCAGTTTCCGACCGGCACAACGCTTTCACTGAAGCGGCGACTGCAGCTGATAGACTGGGCACAGCGTCACAACGCCTTCATTCTCGAAGATGACTATGACAGTGAATTTCATTATGTCGGAAAGCCCACCGCCTGTCTGCAGGGGCTCGATACCCATGACAGAACCCTCTATATCGGCACCTTCACCAAATCGCTGTTTCCCGGCCTGCGGATTGGCTATGCGGTGCTGCCGCAGAGCCTGGTAAAGCCAATGACCGCCGCCCGCACATTGCTTGACGGTCACAGCGCGTCCATCGCCCAATACACGCTCGCACGCTTCATCGAAGGCGGACATTTCGGCATTCATATCCGCAGCATGCGGCGTATCTATGCCCAGAGACTGGTGGCATTGCAGCAGCTGGTTGACCAGTACCTCTCGGAATTCGTCATCCCACAGGTACCCGCAGGCGGATTGCAGCTGCCCTGCATCCTGGCCTGCAATCTGTGCGAACAGACTGTCGTCGAGGCGGCCGCAAGGATCGGTATCGAATTGATTGGCCTGTCTTCACTGCACGCTGGCACCACCGATAGGAAGGGCTTTCTGATCGGCTTTGCAGCCTATACGCCTTTGCAACTCGAGGCGGCGACCCAGAAACTCGCGGCGCTGTTTCAATCCTTGACAAACAATCCGCATGCGCGGATGCCCGGCAATTCTGCCGGCGCGTTCGCCCCCCATTCGGGACGATCGCGCCCTCGCCGCGATGATCGCGGCTCCGACAACAAAGGCGGCAAATGAACCAGAGCCCAAAGGCCCGCCGCGTTTCGTTCCCGCACCTATTCGCCGGCAATGCGGCGATCAAGCAATTTCATGCTATCAGACGCGGGACAGGGATCGAACAACAACCGGTGACGGACCATGCAATTGGCAAGACAACAACTCTTTCCGGAACTCTTTCCGGATTTCAAGATGCAGGATGTGCAAACCAAAGCTGTTCGCTTTGCGGTGATGTCGGCCGGACAAGGCCTGCCGATCCTGCTGCTGCACGGCTATCCGCAAACCATGGCCGCCTGGCACAGGATCGCGCCCGCGCTGGCTTTGTCGCATCAGGTTATTGTCGCGGACCTGCCCGGTTATGGTCGCAGCCGGATCACCGCTGACGCTCAAGGAGCCGGTTCAAAACGCCGTATGGCCGCAAGCCTGGTGGAGATGATGCAAGCCCTTGGCCATCAGCGTTTCGTGGTCTGCGGCCATGATCGCGGTGGACGCGTCGCCTATCGCATGGCACTCGATTATCCTGACATGGTGCTGGGCCTGATCTCGGTGACCGTCGTCCCCACCCCAGAAATGTGGGATGGTGCCAGCAAAGCCTTCGGTCTGGGCGCCTGGCACTGGTTCATGCTCGCCCAGCCCGAACCACTGCCGGAAACACTGCTGTCGGGCGATCCGGGCTTCATCATCGATGCGACCCTGGCAAAAATGGCCGGCAGCCTCGATCAGTTGCATCCCCTCGCCCTTGCCGATTATCGGCAGGCCTTCCGCGACCCTGTGGTGCGGCATGGCATCTGCGAAGACTATCGCGCCGCAGCAGGGATCGATGAAATAGATGATCTTAATGATCGCGCGGCAGGACGGCGGATCACCGCCCCGGTGCTGGTTCTGTGGGAACAGGGCCGAACCTATGGCGGCAACAGGCAACCGCTCGCCATCTGGAATGACTGGGCGAACGATGTTACCGGGCAAGGCCTCTCCGGCGGTCACTTGCTTCCGGAACTGGCCCCGGAAGCACTGCTAGCGCAGATGAAACTGTTCCTCTCCCGGCATGAACAGGCCTTTGCGCATCATTACAGCGGCTGAAAATGCGCATCGTCCCTGTCATGGAAAACAAGCCGGGAAGGCTAGATGGAAGAGACGTAATAAAATTTTGTTTGCCGGGCCGCGCAGAGAAATCTAAACCATGCGCAGACCGAACAGCACAGGAGCGCCCGCATGGATTTGTCCCCAACCCGCCGACAGGCCCTGATCGGACTGAGTGCTATCGGCGCCAGCGTGGTGCTGGGCTCGCCCGTCCGCGCCGCCACCCGCAATCTTGCCGTCCTGCATCTGGCAAGCCATGCTCCCAGCTATATCGCCTTTGAGCGTGGCTATTTCAAAGATGCCGGGCTCGATATCGCACTGAAATTCTTCGAAGCCGCCCAACCCATGGCGGTGGCGATCGCATCGGGGGATGCGGATTTCGGCGTCACCGCCATGAGCGGCGGTCTGATCAGCCTGGCGGACAAGGGTGCAATCAAGGTGATTGGCGGCGCGCTTTGCGAGGAACAAGGCATCACCGGCAATATCATCCTTGCCTCCAACAAGGCTTATGATGGCGGCCTCACCGATCCCTCCAGGCTCGCCGGGCATAGTTTCGGCATCACCACCGCAGGATCCTCGTTCCATTTCATGGCGCACAAGATTGCAAAGGCCAACAATATTGCGCTTTCCGACATTCACTTGCGGCCGTTGCAAAAGCTCGGCGCGGTGGTTGGTGCCCTGTCGACGGGCCAGATCGACGCCTGGGCCATCCAGCCCAATGTCGCCAGAAAGCTCATCCGCGACGGTGCCGCCAAGCAGATCGGGCTTGTTGCTGATTATGCGCCGGACTATCAGGTGACGACCGCTTTTACCTCAACCCGCAACGCCAGCGATCAACGCGCCATGACCGAGGCTTTCGTCAAAGCCTATTCACGGGCCATTGACGACTATAATGCCGCCTTTGTCGACAATCACACCGATGATGCAGCCCGCGATGATCTCGCGCGGATCGTGCATAAATATGTCGAGAGCGACAGCCCGTTTGAGACAGCACGACAGAACCTGGTTGATGGCGCCATGCGCATCAACAAGGGGCTTGCTCTCTCCCTGTCCAGCTGTATCGAACAACTCGACTGGTTTCGCGCCGAAGGCATGGTCAAGGAAGCGGTGACAAAGGAAAAGCTTTTCGACACCTCCTTTGTCAAAACAATCTAACAAGGTGATGCCGCAACGCTGCACGCAACGCTTGATTGGCGGCAGATCGATAACGATCAGCCAGCAACAGCCTGGCGGATCAGCGCGTTTCGGTGTGGGGAGTTAAATGGATCTGCTGCTTGAAAACATCAGCCATAGCTATGGCCCGGTTGAAGTCCTCAAGGACCTGTCGTTGCGGATACCAAACGGACAGATTGTCTGCGTGATCGGACCTTCGGGCTGCGGGAAATCGACATTGCTGCGTTTCCTGGGTGGACTTGAGCGTCCCACCGCCGGCAAGGTGCTGGCAGTTGGAACGCCGCCGTCAGACTCGCTCAATCCGCTCACTTATGTCTTTCAGCATTTTGCCTTGCTGCCCTGGCGCAGCGTCGAAGGCAACATCCGACTGGTGCTTGAGGATCACCCGATCAGTCGCGCGGAAACCGAGCAGATCATCAGCAATGTGCTCAAACGGACCCGGCTCGTCGACTTCCGCAAGGCTCTGCCCAAGCAGCTCTCGGGCGGGATGCGTCAGCGCGTGGCGATTGCCCGCGCTCTGGCGGTACGGCCGGCGGTGATGCTGATGGATGAGCCCCTGTCGGCCCTTGACAGTCAGACACGCGAATTGCTGATGGACGATCTGGTCACATTGTGGAGCCGACAACCTTTCACATCCGTCTATGTCACCCACAATCTCAATGAAGCGGTTCGGCTCGGTCATCGCGTGGTTGTGCTGTCGCGGCGCCCGGGAACAATCCGTGAGATCGTCGACATCGATATTCCATTGGGCGAGCGCCGGCCTGGCAATCCCGTGCTGGAAGAAAAGCAAAAGCAACTCTGGGAATTGATGCGGGCGGAGGCCGAGGCCGCAGATCAGGAGCTCATTCATGGTTGAAATCGCCCCGCTCAAGCAACAAGCACAGATCGTGCGTCCGGTGCCGTTTCGCGGGGGCGGCTTCGCACCCCGACCGGTTCGCCATGTCGCGCTCATTCTGTTCATTGCCCTCATCGCGCTGGCCGAAGTCGGAACACGTGTTGGTTTTATTTCCAATCTGACGCTGCCCCGCCCTTCCGCCGTCCTCGAAACATTTGTCCAGCTCTGGCGGACGGGTCTGTTATGGCAGCATCTGTTGCCATCGCTGCGCCGCCTCCTTGTGGGCGCCAGCCTTGGCATTGCAGCCGGCGTCAGCCTTGGTGTGATGATCGGTCTGTTCAGCCATGTGCGCGCCGGTCTGGTACCGCTCGTTGCCGCCTTGTTTCCGATCCCGAAAATCGCGCTGCTGCCGCTGTTTGTCATCTGGTTCGGCATTGACGAGATGTCAAAATATATGCTCATCGCCTTCGGAACATTCACCCCGACGGTCGTTGCGACCTATGGTGCGGTCGACAATGTCGATCGCTCCCTTATCCGTATGGGCCAGAGCTTCGGCCTGGGCTGGTGGTCGATCGTCCGCAAGATCGTGCTGCCCGGCGCCTTTCCTGCCATCCTGTCAGGTTTGCGGGTGTCGATCTCCATCGCCATCATCCTTCTGGTCGCCGCTGAAATGCTGGGCGCGCAGTTCGGCATCGGTTCCTACATTCTGGAAGCCGGATCGCTCTATGATCTCGAAAAGCTGTTTGCCGGTGTAACCATCCTCTCGCTGCTGGGTCTGATCGTCAACGCCATCATCACACAGATCGAAAGACATTTCCTGAACTGGCGTGGTTGATCTTTCGATCCTGCCTGCCTTCAGCCCGCCTCGGAAAGCCCGCTTCAGAAGGAAGTGACGACAGGCGAGCTATGAAGTCAAAATCTGCCGCACCCCGCAGACCTCGTTGCAACAAGGCCTGTGGGGTTCGATCCCTCATGCGACATTGAGCACCGTTTCCGCTGCATAGGCCTGATAACCGAGGGCTTCCGCCACCGGTCCGTTGGTAATCCGCCCCCGATGGACATTCAGCCCATTGCGCAAATGCCTGTCCTCGGCAAGCGCACGCAACCCCCGGTCAGCGATCGCAAGCCCGTGACGCAGCGTGGCATTGTTAAGCGCATGGGCTGCGGTAACCGGCACGGCACCGGGCATATTGGCCACACAATAATGCAGAATTCCCTCCACCAGATAGGTCGGGTCAGAATGCGTGGTCGGCCTGGAGGTTTCAAAACAACCGCCCTGATCAATCGCCACATCGACGATGACCGCGCCGGTTTTCATGCCCGACAACATGTCATGGCTGACCAGTTTGGGGGCGGCTGCGCCCGGTATCAGCACGGCGCCGATCACCAGATCCGCCGCAAAGACCTCATCCTCAGTCGCCTGCAGACTGGCATAACGCGTATGCACACGTCCCGCCAGCAAATCATCGAGCTGGCGCAGACGCGGCAGAGAACGGTCGAGAATGGTGACATCGGACCCGAGTCCGACGGCCATCCGGGCCGCATGCAATCCGACCACCCCGCCGCCGATGATGGTGGTCTTGGCTGGCAGCACGCCCGGCACGCCACCCAGCAGGATGCCGCGTCCACCATTGGCTTTCTGTAACGCAGTCGCGCCCGCTTGAATGGACAGTCGGCCGGCCACTTCCGACATCGGCGCCAGCAGAGGCAAACCACCACGATCATCGGTCACCGTTTCATAGGCGATGGCTGTCACACCCGATGAAAGCAAACCCTTGGTCTGCTATTTATCAGGAGCCAGGTGCAGATAGGTGTAAAGGATCTGGCCCTCGCGCAGCTGTTCCCATTCTTCGGGCTGCGGCTCTTTCACCTTCACGATCATGTCGCATTTTGAGAAGATTTCCTGCGCTGACGCGACGATCCGCGCGCCGGCTGCACTGTAACTAGCGTCATCGGCGCCGATGCCGGCTCCGGCGCTGGTTTCCACCAGGACATCATGGCCATGGGCCACGTAGTCACGCACTGCATCGGGGGTCAGCCCAACACGATATTCATGGTTCTTGATTTCCTTCGGGCAACCGACACGCATAGACGTTCCTCTCTGTTCGCCCACGTTCTGTGGGTCATTATCCATTCTGAAATCAAACCATCTCCAGCACGCAATGTCCTTGCAAAGAGGATTTGCAACCATCGGTATTCTGGTGGATTATTGCGTACCCAGCCCTTTGTTTCGAAGGTTCTTCGAATGAGCACTCTTGATCCGATTGATCTTGCAATCCTCAGGACCTTGCAGGCCAATGCCCGTATCACCAATGCGGAGCTTGCAGAAAAAGTCGGTCTGTCGCCATCGGCCTGTTCGCGCCGGCTCGACAGTCTGGAAAAGAACCAGATCATTGCCGGCTATCACGCCCGCCTGTCACCCAAAGCTCTGGATTATCGGATGATCGCTATTGTCCATATTTCCTTGTCGGGCCAGTTTACCAAAACCCTCGCCGAGTTCGAGGCCGCAGTCAAACGGTGCCCCAATGTGCTGGTCTGCTATCTGATGTCGGGGGAGTATGATTACATCCTGCGGGTCGCAGCAAAAGATCTCGAAGACTACGAACGCATTCACCGCGACTGGCTCTCCGCGCTGCCGCATGTGGTCAAGATCAATTCAAGCTTCGCTTTGCGGGAGATCGTCGACCGGCCCTATGTCGGACCTCATCAGACTTAAGAGCGTCATAGGGCAAGGAAGAGCCCGGCGCGGGCGACGGGCTCTCCCGAGACAACTTACTTTTTGTCGTTTGACTGGTTGGATTTGCCCGTCTGGCCACTGCCAGACTTCTTCTCTTCATTCTTGTGGCTCTGCTCGCCAGCCTTGACATGCTGTTCGTGGCTTCCGCCTTGCTTGCCAGAGGCCTGTTTCTTGTTGTCCTGCTGATTGTTCGCCATGGTCATTCCTCCACATGTACCGGTATGGTACGGCGTCCTAACCGGGGCGATCAGAAAAAGTTTCACCCGCAACGCCTGAATGTCATGCAACGTACCAAACGAACTCTGAGCAGCTTCGCGCCGCGTTGCCGCCGGTCTTCAGCCTTGTCCGCAGGCTGGAGATCAGGGCTTCTCGCCAAGCATTTGCAAAGCCTCCCGATAGCCTCTGCTGCGCTCCGCGTCCTCGCGGTGAAGACGCAGATGATCCCGCAAATCGGCGATCTTGACCGGTCGGGCAATTGGATTGGAGCAGGCACGCTTCACAAAGACCAGATGGTCTTCATCATCGCGACGCGTGATGGCATTGAGCGCTAAGACAATATCGTCATCAAAGCCAAAGGAATAAATATCATTCAGTGATGTCGCCGTATGCTCAATCATATCATGCATGCAGCAAGTATCTGTGTTTCCCTTGTGGTCTGCGCCATCATCACCCGCAAGGCATGCAGGATATAGGGATCCCCTTTGCAATCCTTCTGATCCATATGGGCGGCTGCGGCAACCGCGATCGCTGTTTCCAGATTACTCAATTGTCTCTCCTGATCCACGACTTGTTGGGGTGGCAGTGCTTGCTGCGGCCGATAACACAATCCTCAGCAAAGATAAATTTGCCAAAGCGAGCGGCACAAAAACCGGCTGTTTCAAACATTCCGTGACTCCTGCTCAAAAAAGCGTATAGTCATCGCATCGTCACCAATACGGATATGTAGGCGGTGGCGGCTAAGGGTTATTTGTGCTCTTGCCTGCTAGCAAGGAGGAGCACGGATGGTACTCCCCAATCATGCATGCAGCCATCTCGAAGATGATTTGCTCGACAATCCCCTGATCGATAATGATCTGCGTTTGATGCTTGGCCGGCGAGCCGAACATTATTCGCCCGGGCGTCGCATGCAAAATCGCATTGTCGAAGCAACGATCGCGCGGCTGATCGACTCACCCGATCAATTATCGGAAGGTGACCCCGACCGGGTGCTGTTTGCCGTGCTGCATCAGGTTGCTGTCGATCTTCTGCAGATGCCGATACCATTGTTGGGCTTTCCAGAGGACTCGGCTGAGGCTGCGGAATGAATCTGCGTTAGAATCCTCAGCCATGGTGCCCGCGCGAAGCTTGCAATTGATCAAAGGTTGTTCGGAATAAACCAAAGTCCGACATGACCCACGAACGGCTTAATGGTAGAAAACTCCCCTCAACCCAGGGGGGAAGAAATGGGGCACGATGCTGATCTGCACAAATCAGAAATTTTGAACGCATTGCTGGCGGAAGCAAAAGATGCAACTGCGGCCCGCAATGGATTTCCACGCGCAAACTGGCTCGACCGGATGCCGGCGAGTTATTTTTCTGCATTGGCGGGTTGTTGTATCCTCGCGACACTGTTTCTCATCACCACACTTGTTTGACAGCCGGCTCGCACTTTTTTGGTGACCACAACATAGGCACTCAGCCAGGTTTGATCCCTTCTGATCTCGCAGTGGTGGCTGCACGACATCCCCATAGCGCCGCGCGACGCTTGAGCGCCCGATGCACACACGCCAACCGCGCGCGCCGCTGCCTACACCCGGTCAGCAACAGGATGGCGTAACAAACGGGACCAATAATTTCCCAAAACTGATTTGCACTCTCGGCACCCCAGCCCCTTTTCATCGCGCCATCGTCGATCATGGCCTGCGCAATCCCATGACCTGCAACTATTCATCCACCATTATCGGTGATAATGCAGCCAGCAGCGCAGCAAAGGAATAACAGGTCGATGGGCATTTTCGCGGGTGGCAAAACAACTGTTCTGGTTGTCGAAGATGAATCACTGTTGCGCCTTGTCGCCGTCGGCGAGCTCGAGGATGCCGGCATGGCAACCTTGGAAGCGGAGAATGGCAGCCAGGCGCTGGAGATCCTGGGTTGCAATCGCAGCATTGATGTCGTCTTCACCGATATCGATATGCCCGGTGCCATCAATGGCATTGAACTGGCCAATATCGTCCGCGAAACCTATCCGCATATACGGGTGATTGTCGTTTCTGGTCTTAGCAACATCGAAAATACCGCACTGCACAAGGCTATTCCCTTTTATTCCAAACCCTATGACATGGCGCGCATTATTGAGCAGATGCAGGCGATTGATCGGATTGCCCGACCTCAAGACCAGACCCAATCCGACATCTGAACCGCATGGCTCGCTCTTCGCGCATGGTCCGCTCGGACCGACACTTTCCGCGACGCGAAGATGCCGCCGCCATAGCAAGACAATACTGGCAGAGGCGGGGGGAAATGGCTCACACAATCATTGCCCATGGCAAAGTCATTCGGCTGTTCATCGCCGCAATCATAGCGATTATCCTTGCTCTCTTGCCGGTCTCGCAAGGCAGGACGCAAGACCTGCCTCCCTATCAAACCCTGGAGGTTCGCAGGCTGTGTGCGCCCACCCAGATTAGCCGGACGCCCGGCCAGAGGGCCAACCAGACAGGTCACATTCTGCTGAATTCTGGCGGTGAGGTCAGACTGGTCGACATCACATTTGGCCCCGATCGTCGGCCTTATTTCGCGGTCGACTATGCAACAGGCAAAGGCCTCGAGCGCGCAAAAGGCTTTGTCCCGATCGAAAACGCCTCCAACTTCTGTGGATTTTCACAGCGCGCGGAAAATGGTCAACCCTTTGTTTCCCCGCCCAACACCTGCCATCTCATCGCCGCTGTAGCCCCCTCACTCGCCGCTTTGAACAGCCAGGCGCGGGCGCTAGCGGCCTTCCGCCCATCAATGGCGGCGTACCTCCAGTCCGACGGTCATTATGCGCTGTCGCTGGGCCTGCTGAATATCAAAGCCAGTAGCAGCATTCTCGCGCGCGCAACACGGCTGCCAGAAAACAGTCATTGCTCGACCGGCAACGCATTCATCGCTTCGCTGGTAAAGACCGGCAGCGCATTCTCGCAACCTGAAACAGCGGGTTATGCCTCCACAGAAGAGCGGCTTGCCGCCGCAGGCGCGCTGCTGCAGGCTGCGGCTCAGACGCAAGACAGCAATGGCCTCAGGAAAGCCTGCCATCTGGGACTGGGCTCGGCCTGCAGTCTTTACGCGCAGGCGATCTATGACGCGGCGGATCCCGACGGGGACCTGCCTGCAACCGTGACCCATTATGCCTTGCTTGGCTGCATGAGCGGCGATGTTCTGGGCTGCAAGCTGGCGATCAATCGTTCCGAGAACACGCTGGAAAATGCCCAGTTTCGCGCAATCGAAGGTGGCACCGGCGATGCCAACGATCTTGTCACCCCAGAACTCGCCAAGCCAGGCTGTGATGCAGGTGACGCTGTGAGTTGCGTTTTACTGGCACGTGGAACCGCAAGCACCACCACCGCAACAGCTGTCGAGGCAAGCTCCAATTTTGCCGCCCTCTATACAGCCTGCGGTGCCGGCATTGCCTTTGTCTGTCGTGATCTTCTCGACAGTTTTGACCCGGTCATAAGCGCGCGTGGCCAGGCAGTATCCGCAACACCGGACGAAAATTATGCGCTGGCTGCCCTTCTCGAGGAAAGCTGCGAACCAGGCCCCGCACGAGCCAACCATATCCATTGCAAACCTGCCTATTACAAATATCGTGACTTTCTGCAGGCCACGGAGCCAGATCGCCTCGAAAAGCCCCGTCTGACAAAGGCCAAAGCCCTGCTCGAGCGCGGCTGCGCTAACGGCGATCCATCGGCCTGTATCGCACAAACACGGCTTGCGGCGCACTGGGCCTTGGATGCCCGCAATCACAGCGCGGCCCGCGCGATCGCTCTTTGCGCAGAGCAGACTGAGAAGGATAGTGCCTGCACCGGGCTGGGGTCGGCGCTCGATCCCGGCCTTGCTGCGGCACCGCCGGCACAAAATGACAGCTATCAGGCTCTTTCCAACAGCTGTCGCACCGATACATCCGCCAGCGGACCGCAGACCTGCGCGGCAGCCGTCGCTGCCGCTCTCGCTTCCAAAGACATCAAACGACCACAACTTGAAGCCATGCTCGACAGTGCCTGCGGCGATGAAACAATCAATGGATGTCAGGCATTGGCCTCATTGCTGTTCGCCAATACCAAGGAGCAATCGCCGCCCCCGATCAAAGCCGACAACGATGCCAGGGCGTTGGCGGCCCTTGAAAAAGGCTGTCGTTTCGACAATGCGCCAGCAAGCACCTGTCTGTCGCTGGCGCGACTGCATGGCGACGCCGGTGAAATTGCTGCAGCGATGAACCTGTTTGAAAAAGGCTGCGCCGCTCAGATCGCGCAGAGCAGCAATAGGCCGGAAACCGTCAGCCTCTGCTACGAGGCCGCAAAATTCGCGTTGCAACACAAGACGCATTATCCGGCAGCGCTGCAATGGGCGGACTTTGCCTGCAAGGCCGCCGATCCCGGGCTTTCGCCTTATGCCTGCAAACTGATCGGCAATATTTACGCTTTCGGCCTCGGCACCGCTGTCAACGCCCAGCAAGCAGCAATGGCCTACCAGAGCGGCTGTTTCCATCCTTTCGTCGCCACCACCGATGGCGAAGCCTGCATAAGATATGCCAATCTTCTGCTTGGAGCAAAGCCCCCGATCGTGCTGGCCGGTGACGCCTATGCTGGCGATCAAACCCCGGCCCGCTTGATTACCGAAGCCTCACGCGCATACGACATGGGCTGCATGGACAATATAGAGCAGGCCTGTCAGCTTAACCGGACATTGCTTGAAGACTGGAGCAGGGGCCGCTATCCCCATGACCGCACCACCTGCAGCGTTAAGGATGATGCCGGAACAACCCGATCTGAAAAAACCTGCCGCAGGTTTTCCTTCTATCAGGCGGCAGCCGAACGCAAACCAGGCCGTCGTCAGCTTCGTCTCAACGTCCATGTCTGGCCTGATGGCGATAAAACCGTGATCTATCAGGACAATGGCCGTTGGCGTCTCAATGAAGTGATCACCGATGGTCCCCAGCGCAAATCCGACATGACGTGCTGGCGCAACCCGATCTCAAAACGCAGTTTTTGCGCAAAGCCCTTATGACGCGCGTGCCTCGAGACCGGCTGCCCCAGTCAGGCGGCCCCTGTCAGCCTGCCCATGTCAGGAGAATGTCAGGCGAATGTCAGCAGAAACCAACCCGGTCGAAGAAGGTGATTGACGAACAAAACGAGAACTTATAATCTTGGTTCATGGCTTCCATGACCCTGCAAAGAAAACTTGAAATCCTGTCGGATGCGGCAAAATACGACGCATCCTGTGCTTCCAGTGGTGGCGAAAAGCGCAATGCCCTGAAAGGGGGCCTGGGATCCTCCGGGGGCTCGGGGATTTGTCATGCCTATGCGCCCGATGGGCGCTGCATTTCTCTTCTCAAAATCCTGATGACCAATTTTTGCATGTTCGATTGCGCCTATTGCGTCAACCGGGTTTCCAGCAATGTCGAACGCGCGCGCTTTTCCGTTGACGAGATTGTCACCCTGACCCTCGAATTTTATCGCAGGAACTATATTGAAGGCCTGTTTCTGTCGTCGGGGATTATCCGATCACCCGATCAGACAATGGCGGACATGGCGCTGATCGCCCGCAAATTGCGGACCTTGCACGGTTTCAAGGGTTATATCCATCTCAAGACAATTCCGGATGCGGCCCCTGAGCTCATTCGGGAGGCCGGGCTTTATGCAGACCGACTCTCAATCAATGTCGAATTGCCACAGGACCAAAGCGTACGGCAACTCGCCCCTGAAAAGCGCCCGGAAACCATCCGCGCCACCATGGCTCAGGTCCGGCTTGAAGGTGAGGCAGCTTCTGACAAGACCATCACAGGGCGCAAGCCGCCAAAATTTGCGCCTGCCGGGCAAAGCACCCAGATGATTATTGGCGCCGATAGCTCCAATGATACCACTATCCTCAATACCGCCGTCCGGCTCTATACCGGCTACAAGCTGCGCCGGGTCTATTATTCCGCCTTCAGTCCGATCCCCGATGCAACCAAGGCATTGCCCTTGATCAGGCCACCGCTTGAACGCGAACATCGTCTTTATCAGGCAGACTGGTTGATGCGGTTTTATGGCTATGAGGCCTCGGAAATAACCGCAGGCACCCGCGACGGATTTCTCGATCTGGATATCGATCCCAAACTTGCCTGGGCACTGCAGAATCGCGGCCATTTTCCGGTTGATATCAATAAGGGATCACGGGAAATGCTGCTGCGTGTTCCCGGTTTTGGCGTCCGAACCGTCGATCGCATCATCAGCGCGCGTCGGCTGCAGCCGTTGCGGATCGGCGATCTCGTGCGCATCGGTGCACTGACACGCAAGGCCAAACCATTCATCACCGTCACCGACTGGACCCCCGGATTGGTGCTCGACAGTGCGAATTTGCGACAGCGTTTCATGCCCGCGCCCAAACAGTTGAGTTTGCTCTGACAGGAAAAGATTGAAAGCGGCTGCATGTCTTTTTGTGCCACTATTGACGAGATCGGAACGGTCAACAGCTGGCGTCAGGCGGCGCGGCGCGCCATGTCGCATCGTATCCCGCCGGAGAGCATGAACTGGAATCCCGCTGATGGCCTGTTTGATGGCGATGGTTTGCCGCAAAGTGAGGGACCGCATGCGACCCTTGCCTCCAAGGCCTTCCTTGAAACCATGCGCAGCGTGATATGGCATGCCGACGCCGAACGATTTCATCTGCTCTATCAAGCCTTGTGGCGTCTGGTGCAACGCGACGGCGATCCGCTGTCTCCGGTAGATCCCCTCGGTTACCGTCTGATCCGGATGAGCAAGAATGTAAGGCGGGATCTACACAAGATGCATGCATTCCTGCGCTTCCGCGAAATCAGCGCAACAACGCAACGCCGGCGTTTCATCGCCTGGTTCGAACCCGACCACAATATCGTCGAACCAGCCTCAACATTTTTCGTGGCACGCTTCTCCGACATGGACTGGACGATCCTGACCCCAAAACGCAGCGCTGTGTTTGAAAATGGCGTGCTGGAATTTCGGGCCGGTGCCGCAAGACCCAATCTGGCGCCGGATGACAGCGAGGCGCTTTGGAACGCCTATTTCAGCAATATTTTCAATCCAGCCCGAACCAATATACGCGCCATGCTATCGGAAATGCCGAAAAAATACTGGCGTAACATGCCCGAAACGAGCCTGATCCCGGCCATGCTGAAGGACGCGGAGGCGCGCACCACCAAAATGCGCGAGGCGCAGGCCACCCCTCCACGAAAAGGCTCCGAGCTGATCACGCAACGCTATCGCGACCAGTTCCCGGCCGTTGCAGCCGCCGCAGACACAATCGACGACCTGAGCCGCGCGATCCGCACTTGTCAGCGCTGCAGCCTTTGCGAACAGGCCAGCCAGGCTGTCTGTGGATCTGGAAGCCAGAACGCCGCAATAATGATTGTTGGCGAGCAACCCGGAGACCATGAGGATTTAAGCGGCCTGCCTTTCGTTGGACCAGCTGGCCAGATCCTGCGTCGGCTGATGCAGCGAGCCGATATCGCTGACAATAGCGTGTTCCTGACCAATGCGGTCAAGCATTTCAAATTCACACCGCGCGGGAAAAGACGCCTGCACCAAACGCCAAATCGCGATGAGATCAATCATTGCCGATGGTGGCTTACCCAGGAAATAGCGCTGGTAAAACCCAGGCTTATTGTGGCACTCGGTGCATCGGCGGCTTTTGCTGTAAGCGGCACCGCGCGCCCGATCTCCCAGCGGCGCGGAACCGTGGAACAGTTGCAGGATGAAACCCGTATCCTTTTCTCATGGCATCCCTCCTATATTCTGCGGTTGCCTGATCCGATACACCAGCAGCGCGCGGAAGGCGAATTGCTCGACGACCTGGGTCAGGCCAGAGACCTTATCGCAGCATTGGGCAGCGCTGGCTGACGTGCCGCAATTGATCGATGACCACAGGGCCGGCAATCCCATAGCCATCGCAATCAGATCTGCATCCGCATCAATGATTTCAAACAGCCCGAAGCGAAACTGGTAGCCCCAGTTGGACTTTGAACGCGTGAAGGAAAGCGCGTTGAGCATGGGTCTGATCAGTGCCTGTAGTGCCGGCAACCAATTCACATCGCGCCGCCATGGATTAAAGCCGGGTGCCATCTCGACCTGGTAGGGCTGATGATCACGAAGATGGCCGATCGTCGTAAATGCCTGCAGGCTGTCATTGCCACCGAGACTTCGCTTTGGTGAATAGGTGAAGACGCGATCACCACAGCGACGCCGGCGTAACGGTGCCGCCTTCCCGTCACCCGGGCTGGTGGGGGCGGCTGGGGTTTCAAGTTGAGTGTGCTGACGAGGTCGACAGACTGCATGTCGGCATCCTCTTCCCCAACTTCTCCGTCTGTCACCCGTGCCCTCGGCGATCATAGCCTGATCGCTGCCAGCAGCGATCGATGTAAGGGTCCCAAACAAACAACGCAATCCCAACTATCACCTCCCATTTACGTGGATATCTTTCCGAGAAGCCGCATATTTAGAAGCGTCCCCGGGAACAGATTGCCCGCCACCGGGTTATACCCACTCAGAAAACAAGGAGGATTTGAGATGGATCACAGCAAACATATTAGACTAACAGCGCCGGAACTGAATTCGGACACGCTCGATGGCGCCACCGTCTATGGTATCGATGACCACAAGATCGGAACCGTCGACCACCTCCATGGCATGGGGCCCAATGCGCAGGTCATCATTGACGTTGGCGGGTTTCTGGGCATTGGCGCAAAACCGGTCTCGGTTCCACTTAGCGGCTTTGATTTCATGCGCGATGATGACGGCAATGTTCATGCGGTGACGTCCTGGACCAAGGATCAGCTTAAAGAGCTGCCTGAACATCGCGACTAGCTTTCTCCTGCGGCTTGCTGGCGCTGACGCGCCTGCAGCTGTCCGCTGCAGCCTTGTGATGGCCGTTGTGCCCGGCGTGTGGTGGTTGTGTCAAAGGAATGGTGGCAATGCGCCCCGAGTCAGGACCGTCTAAGCCGTTCAGGTGTAACGCAAATCACTGGTGCAGTGCCAACAACCGGCACTGCGCCCAAATAAACCATGAGGATAGTTATGACTGAAATCACCGATGCCAATATCGTCATTCTCGCAACAGATGGATACGAACGCTCGGAGCTTCGTGTCCCCTTGGAAAAACTGCGCGAACGGGGGGCCACGGTGAAGATCGCCTCTCCCAAAAGTGGAACAATCAAAAGTTGGGACGACGGCGACTGGGGTGACAGCGTTGATGTCGACCTCACGCTGCAGGAGATTGCACTCGATGACACCCATGCGCTGGTTCTGCCGGGTGGGCAAATCAACCCCGACAAATTACGCGCCGATGAAGATGCGATAGGCGTGGTACGCGCATTCCTGAAATCGGGTAAAATCGTCGCGGCAATCTGCCATGCACCCTGGTTGCTGATCGAAGCGGACGCCGTCAGGGGCCGCAAGGTAACCTCCTATGGTTCGATCAAAACCGACCTGAAAAACGCCGGCGGCCACTGGGTCGATGAAGCAGTCATTGCCGATCAGGGCATTATAACCTCGCGATCGCCCGATGATCTTGACGCTTTCGTCGACAAGATTGTCGAGGAGATCGCGGAAGGCCGTCATCCCCGTTAAACTGCATTCCCAAATCAGGACCGCCAGTTGCGCTGGCGGTCATTATCTTAAGCCGAAGCCAAGAGGACCGCATGCGAAGCAAACTTTTGTCCAATGACAGCGAGCGCGTCTTCATATTGGTGGTTGAACCAGGCGAGGAAGCTTTCGAGACAATTCGCCATTTTGCCATCAAACATGACATCAACGCCGCATCGGTTTCGGCGATCGGCGCGTTTCAGGAAACAATGCTCGCTTTCTTTGATCTCCAAGCCCGGCGCTACCAGGATATTCCTGTGACCGTGCAAAGCGAGGTCTTAAGCCTGATCGGTGATATCACATTGAACGAACAAGGTGAGCCGCACCCCCATCTTCACGCGGTGCTGGGCTTGTCCGACGGACAGACACGTGGCGGGCATTTCGTCAAAGGCTATGTGAAGCCAACCCTGGAAGTCATTATTCGAGAAACACCCGCATCACTCAAACGCAGCTATAATCCAGATTTTGGCATCGCATTGATTGATATCGATCTTTCAGACAGGACTAACGAGTAGCAGATGGCGCTGGCTAAGCCGGCGGTCTCCGGTGTCCTTTAAGGAAGAACACGTGCTGCACGATACCACAGAACGCAGGCTTTAGCCCGCGCAAGCCTTGTTCGTTCCCGTTAAAACTTCTCCTCGATCATCCTCACTGAGCCGCACCTGCGGGCACGATTGCGGACAACGGATTGGAGTATCGGTCGCCGAGCCCAAGTCTCATCTGCTCAAATGGAGGCAGCGCGTTTCAATCACGCATTAATACCGATGTAGGTCGCAAAATCTGGTTCAGAGAAAGCTGCATTTTCACCGAACAAATCGAGTTGCGATCAGCTCGTGTGGCTGGGTTGATGATTCATTTTCTGACGGAGTGATTCTGCCGAAGGCCACTGATATCGCATTTGTTCCAATCCTATCATTTCCCCACCGGCTCCTGTCACGCTTATTTTCAATTACCGTACCACCGAGCTTTTCATAGAAAACTACAGCATTCGAATTCTCCGCGAATACCAGAAAATAACATGGCAAAAAGCATGGTTCGCCTCTCGCCATCGAAATCTTCAATTGCGTGACGAAGGAGCGCCTTCGCTACGGGGGAGCGTCCCTAATATTTTGGCGAGTCATATAGGTTAAGAAGGTAGGTGCCATGCTCCGTTCAATCACTCAGGCCAGCAAATCGCTTCTCCCAAATTTCCTTCCACCCTATCACGCCTCATCCGGTACTCTTCATCTACGGCGACGATCCGCACACCCTGCCGCTCTATGGCCGGCCTGCGGCCGCCTCTGTTTTTTCTTCGCCCAGGGGCCGGGGAAAATCTCAAGCAGAAAGATCATGAGCATCTACACTAAAAGCGCTCGCTTCGACCAGACCCATTCCCTGACGGGGGCGTAAATGCAGGCGCGGGCACCCTCGATTTTTGCAGACACCGCGCATGCGAGCCGCTCGCAACAGTTCACCCAATTCCCACCCTTGAAATAATACGCGGCCTCAAAAAGGAAGGCTTTGTCACGGACGGAGCAAAACAATCCGCAAGCCGCAGTTTAGACAAGGCCCATTCCACCACGCATCTCATTCGGTTGCGCGATGTTGAAGATGGCAACATCTATAATGTCGGTGACAATCTGTGCGAAATCCTGCTCAAAAATGCCAATGATGGCACAAGTCCCTGTGAGTTGATGGCCGGGCTCTATCGCATTCGTTGCATGAACTCGCTTGTCACTCAAACAGGCACCATCGACGCCATCCGGGTGAGACATTCCCACGACGCCACGCAAAAAAGTCATCGAGGGCAACTATCAGGTGCTCGAAGAGGCGGAGCGGACCCTCCTGGCACCGCAGCAATGGTCACAGCCCTTGCCCACTGCGCCCGCTTGTCCACAATGCGGGCGAAAGGCAGAATCCGATCAAACCGCAGCAATTGCTGCAGCCCGACGCAGCAGCGACCAGGCTATCCGGCTCAACAAGGCCCTCAGGGTGTTGGGTGAAAAAATGGCAAGGAATTCAAACTTGTGCCGAGGCGTTGATGGAAACAATTTCCAGTTCAAGCGCCCCTATCTCAACAACCTCGCCTACCGCCTTACCCATCAGGGCGATTGCAACCGGTGAACCATGCGACAACGTGTCCCGCGATGGATCAGCCTCATCTTCACCGACAATTTTGAAACTCAGCCTGCGACCATCCGAGCGCTGAAAGGTGACCACATGCCCAAAGCCAACAACATCAGAAGATGCGGAGGGCTTAACCAGCTCAGCCGTACGGATGCGCTCACTGTAATAGCGTACATCACGCAGCCAAACCGCTGACTGACGCCGTCTTTCATTGATATCCTCGAGCCGGTTTGCAGCGTCAAGCCTGCTTTGCGCCGATGCAAGCGCTTCGTGCAGCATTTCAAGCCCGCTCTCCGTCACCAGATTGATTCGACCAGAAATCGGTCGCGGCGGCAAAATTGTCTCCGCAGCAGCTTCCGCACTTTCTTCTTTGACAAAAGCGACGCTCAAACTGTCAGGCTCCCTGTCGATGTATTCTTGCAGAGATTAACGCATTAACGATTAAAAAGCTGCAGAAATTGTCACTGGAACATTAGACAGCGGTTTGTTTCTGCCAGCGCTTCGTGGCATTGCTCCGACATTTTGCCGAAAGGGTGCAACAGGCTGAGAAACCCGCACCCTGGAACAAATTGTGAGGCAAGTCCGTTTTCCTTGCAAATCCGGCGTTTTGCAACTGTGGGACCCGAGAGGCCGCAGACAATTATCACTGTCCACCATGATTGAGCAGGAGGATCTTGATGTTTCCATATGTCGATTACATGACCGCGCCATCGTCTGATAAACTCACCCGCGCGCAGCACGACGCCCTGCGGGCCATCGCCTTCTTCCGCCGTCAGAAAAAGATCGGCAGCGACTGGCTCGTTGGTGACAAACGACTGTCCCATCGCGTTATCGGACGGCTCGAACAGCTCGACCTCGTCGAGGAAAGTGTCATTCGAGGCGAGCCCATGCTGCAGCTTACCATTTTTGGTCAAGCAATGAAGGCCAAGCTGCTGCAGTAACCACTTCCCTGATAAGCCGGCCATATCTCGAATCTGTGCTCAAAGCCCTCAAGGCCGTGCCCGCTGTCACGGGCATCGCAGAAGGCGCGTAAGGCCAATGCGGACCCGACGCCGGCATTCTCTGAAACGCCCAAGCCGACAGGTTGACGCAACCCTCCAATCTTCTTCCAACAACCGCTGCGTGGGGCGACGTGGACCGCGCTTTGGGCCGGGTTCCCGAGCGCCTTCGACGGATAGTCCAGACCCGCTCTTTAAATCGCCCCTCTCTGTGTTTATCTGAAGCCATAAGCACATATCCTGATTAGACGGGGAACCACGGCAATGGCACAGCCTTCATGTCCAGACGAAGCTTTGGAAATTGAGATCCTGCCCCCCGAACCGCGCTCGGATGCAGCGGCCATTCTCTGCGATTGTTGCCGGCAGAAAAAGCCTGCTTTCTGTTTTGACGAGGACTGTTGCGGTGTTTGTATCGATTGCCTCGAAAGTTGATAATTTTCTGGCAAACAAACTGTAGCCAGCAATACCGCGTGCTTGGCGGCCTGTCATGCACCCATCAGGCATCATTGCCCACACACCCCAATCAATTTTCCTGCAAGATGTTGAGCTAAACCCGTCCGTCAGCGCGATGATAGTCTGGGGGGCAGATTCAGGTTTGCATGGAAGTGCTTTCTTCCATTTAAATAGCTAGAAAGTCATATTTACATCAATCTCCGTGCCCGTTGACCGACCGGTCGAGAGGACGTCGATTGGCACCATGGCGCCAGTTCCGATATTCGCTATTGTCAGATGGCGGGCAAGGCCGGTCAACACATGGCGCAGGATATGTATGGAAGGGCTTGTTCCCAAGGGTCTCTTGTCAAACTGCAAGCCGGCAGTCTGATCGGCGCGTTGTTTCTTAAGAGCGTGATGCAACCCTTGTCTGGCCTAGCATAACGGAACGAAGCAACTCCCTGAACAAGGGCGACGTATTTAAGGACGAACCATAGTGTGGCGGGAAACCATGCGCACTCCCTCGTTTTTCCTGCTCGACGCGCATTGCATTTTTGTCCTGCCGCGGTTCCTTTTTTGTATAAGGTCGTGGACATTCGCAGTGCTGCTCGCCACAGTTCTGTCTTTCGCTGCCATACCAATGTTTCCGTATCGCCCGGCAAGTGCTGTGCGGGAATTCAGATCGGCGCTTGCGGTCCTCTGCGCCAGCCCTTTGGCGACAACAGACTGCGTCCTGTGGTGGATTACGGCTTTGAGTATCGCATTGAGGGCAAAAAAGCGCTTCAGTCATTGGAGCGCATTCGCTGTTTGTTGCGGATATCCGCCGTGTAAAGCTCCACGCTTTTGCAGGTTTTTTTCGGGTGCGCAGAGCTGGCAGGAACAAAAACTATCTTGCGCGGTTGTTTTCTCAGTGATCAGGTGCCTGAGGAGACCGCGGAGCCAGCGACGGTCAAGCTCTTCCCCTGTCGTCTCGTGCCAGCAAGACGCTGTGGGTCAGAATTGAGCAGTCTGGCATCACCGTTCTATAGTGGACGCATCGATGGTGCACTGACAGCTAGATGAGGACAGTCATGGCCCGCGATAAACTCGAAACCTACAAAAAAAAGCGCGACTTTGAAAAGACGCAGGAGCCAAAAGGGGTGAACCGGCCAAAGGCCTCGAAGAAGCTGCGTTTCGTTATTCAGAAACATGCTGCGACGCGACTGCATTACGATCTGCGTCTCGAACTTGACGGTGTCTTCAAATCCTGGGCCGTGACCAGAGGACCCTCTCTTGATCCCGGCGACAAGCGTCTGGCGGTCGAGGTCGAAGACCATCCTCTTGATTACGGGGATTTCGAGGGAACGATCCCCAAAGGCCAATATGGCGGCGGCACAGTGATGCTCTGGGACCGTGGTTACTGGACACCGGAAGGAGAACTGACCGCCAGCGAGGCGCTTTCCAAAGGCGACCTGAAATTTACCCTAGAAGGTAAGCGACTGCATGGCAGCTTTGTGCTGGTGCGCATGAAAGCGGATCGCAACGGCTCCAGACGAACCAACTGGTTGCTGATCAAGCATCAAGACGCGTTTGCCGTATACAGCAACGGTGCTGCCGTTTTGGACGACAATGACACCTCTGTCGCATCCGCTCGTTCCATGCAGATGATAGCAGCCGGCAAAGGCAGAAAGCCGCGCCCCTTCATGATCGAAACTGACGCTATCGCGGCAGACGCCGTTTGGGATAGCAGTCATGGGCTTGCTGCAAAAAAGCGCGAAAAAAACAAAAGGATGTCGGAGACCGTCAAGTCAACGCCCGCCACCATGCCGGACTTCGTCCCACCCCAATTATGTGAAACCCACGACAGGCCGCCGGCTTCGAAAAACTGGATTCGCGAAATTAAATTCGACGGCTACCGCATCCAGATGCATGTCAATTCTGGCGCAGTCACATTGAGAACCCGAAAGGGTCTCGACTGGACCGAAAGATTTCCAGCCATTGTAAAAAGCGCGGCAGCACTCCCCGACGGCATCATAGATGGGGAAATCTGCGCGCTGGACGAAAGTGGAGCACCTGATTTTGCAGCATTGCAGGCAGCTTTGTCCGAGGGCAACACCGATGCCCTGGTTTATTTCGCGTTTGATCTGCTTTTTGACGGCATCGAGGACCTGCGGCAACTTGCTCTTACCCACCGCAAGCAACGGCTCGAGCAGATGGTAGAAAGCGTCAGTGAGGATCCGCTGATCCGCTATGTGACACATTTTGAAACAGGCGGGGAAGCGGTTCTGCGTTCCGCCTGTCGGCTTTCGCTGGAAGGCATCGTTTCCAAACAGGCGGACGCCCGCTATGTCTCGGGTCGTTCCGACAGCTGGGTCAAGTCCAAATGCCGTTCAGGCCATGAAGTGGTGATTGGCGGTTATGCCACGACCAATGGCAAATTCCGTTCTTTGCTCGTCGGCGTCAATCGCGGCAGACATTTCGTATATGTTGGTCGTGTCGGTACCGGCTATGGCGCAAAAACCGTTGCGGGCATTCTACCGAAACTTCGTGCGCTTGAGGCCAGGAAATCGCCTTTTACCGGTATCGGTGCGCCCAAGGGAGGCACCGATATCAAATGGCTGAAACCGCAATTGGTCGCAGAGATACAATTCGCCGGGTGGACGGCAGACGGCCTCGTTCGCCAAGCTGCGTTCAAAGGGTTGCGCGAGGACAAGCCAGCGAAAGAGGTGGTTGCCGAAACGCCGGCAGCGCCGAGCGACGTCGATGTCCCTGAAAACGACACCGCAAAGCCTGGAGATATTCTCACCTCTCAAGCAGGCGGCAAACCCAATATCATGGGCGTATTGATTTCGAGCCCTGATAAGACACTCTGGCCGGATGCTGGGGATGGAAAGCCAGTCACAAAACTCGATCTCGCCCGCTATTACGAGGCGGTGGGACCGTGGTTGATCAACCATGTCAACGGCCGGCCCTGCTCGGTGGTTCGCGCGCCCGATGGTTTGCAGGGCGAGCAGTTCTTCCAGCGTCATGCGCTCCCAGGCACCTCGAACCTGATCGAACTTGTAGAGGTGTTTGGTGACAGGAAGCCCTATCTCCAGATCGATCGGGTGGAAGGGCTCGCAGCAGTCGCTCAAATGGGTGGCGTCGAACTGCATCCGTGGAATTGTTTACCCTATCAACCAGAAATCCCTGGTCGGCTGGTGTTTGATCTCGATCCTGGCCCTGACGTGGCTTTTTTCAGCGTTATCGAAGCGGCGCTGGAAATGCGCGATCGCCTTGATCAGCTTGGTCTGGTCAGCTTCTGCAAAACCACGGGCGGCAAAGGACTGCATGTGGTCACGCCGCTTGGCGGTGGCAAAGGCAAAAAACTCAACTGGGCAGAAGCCAAAGGTTTCGCACACGATGTTTGCCAACAAATGGCCGGCGACTATCCCGACCGCTACCTGATCAAAATGGCCAAAAGCCAGCGCAAAGGCCGTATTTTCCTGGACTACCTACGCAATGACCGCATGTCGACAGCCGTTGCACCGCTCTCACCCAGAATGCGCGAGGGGGCGACGGTGTCGATGCCGCTCAACTGGACCCAGGTCAGAAAGGGCCTCGACCCCAAGCGATTTACAATCCGGACTGTTCCCGCGCTACTCGGAAAGAAAAAGGTTTGGGAGGACTATTTTGACGAGCAACGATCTTTGCGTGAGGCGATAAAGAAGCTCGAAAAATCGATACGTCCACCAGCTTGAGCATTCGTCAGCACTGTACGCGCGCGCGATGAGAATGGGGTTGCATCCGTAGGGCAATATATGAATCCTTATGCGATATCATATTCTGCAAGTGTTTCCACCACGATTTGTGAAGCTCAGGTGCCCTTCGCCTAGCCTCATCTTTGCCGCCAACCCAAACGCCGGTTCCGCTGATCGACTGTCGAGGAGAAGCTCGTGGTTGTAAGATCAGAATTCTGCAACTCGCCCCGTGCTAGCTGCTGGGGTATCTTCAGCTTGTTTCAAAATCGAAAAGCGATGAATGCCATGGGCTGCAGCTATTATCCGGTTGGTACGTGTGCCACCAACCTCAACTCGTTTGGTCTCTGTTGGTGTACTATAAAAAGCCAGCACCAGTACGCAAACAGCATCGCAACCAACGCCGACTGCGCGCTGGATAGAGAGGGCCCAGGTTTTATCGTTTGCAGTCAATCGACCCACGCTGTGATAGGAAGACGTTGCGGCTTTCTATAAATATATGCCCCCAAACTTCTTTGCCGCATGCACTTTCCCAAGGGATAAGCAATGAGACTGATGCTTTCAACCTCTCTATATCATTCACTGGAAATAAGAGTTTTTTGCGAGCAAGCCGGTTGTTCGGCTGAAAGACTTTACTGAAGGGCTCCAGCGCGATGCTCATTTAGCAGAAACGCCAGCAACTATAAAGGAGCTGCATTCGCATCCTCCCGCGTCGGTCTCGTTAACGCCACATCTTGCGCATTCTCGCTCCAACATCCATTCTGACCGATGCCTTGCTGCGCTCCGCTCTTGCGGCTGAGAGCTTTGGCCAACTTGTGATCTCGAACAGCGGCAGCAAGTTTTTGGGGATGAAGCGGGTTCTGGACGCATATACGTGCCGGTCCCCCTGCGTGTTCTGCCCATAGGTGAAGAAGCGTTGTGGTGTGATAAGGCTCAGGCTATCTCGCGCGCGGGTCATCCCCACATAGAGCAGGCGCCGCTCCTCTTCGAGTTCCGCCGTCGTTCCGGCACCGAGATCCGACGGTATACAACCGTCCACCACATTGATCATGAAAACCGAACGCCATTCCTGGCCCTTGGATGAATGGATAGTTGAAAGGATGAGATAATCTTCGTCCAGCAGCGGTACGCCCGCCTGGTCACTGGTGGCATCGGGCGGATCAAGCGTCAATTCGGTCAGGAACCGCTCACGGTTGGGATAACCGCCAGCAATCTGCTCAAGCTGGAGAAGATCGGCCTTGCGGGTTTCAGCCTCCTCATGAAGACGTTCAAGATGCGGTTCATACCACAGGCGCGCCTGACCGATTTCCCCGGGCCAGCCGCCTTCTGCTTTGCGCAGAGCTGAAAGCATCGCGATAAAGGCAGGCCAGTCGTCGCCAGTCCTGGGTGGTGGTGGAATTTCGGCGAGAGATATCAGGGGTTCAGGGTCTGTGGCAATGGTGTCGAGTATTTTGCCGGCTGTCTGCGGACCAACGCCGGGAAGCATTTGCAAAAGGCGAAAGCCCGCCACACGATCACGAGGATTCTGTGCAAAGCGGAGCGCCGCCAGCAAGTCCTTGACATGCGCGCTGTCGAGAAATTTCAATCCACCGAATTTGACGAAGGGGATGTTGCGTCGCGTCAGTTCGATTTCAAGGGCACCACTATGGCTCGATGTCCGAAACAGCACAGCCTGTTGCTTGAGCGTCATACCGATCTCGCGATTGGCCAATACCTGCTCCACAATGTAGTGGGCCTGGTCACTTTCGTCCCGGACGGTCACGAGCAGGGGACGCTGCTCCGAGCAACGGTCCGTCCATAGGTTCTTGGTGAACCGCTCGCGTGCGAGGTCGATCACTCCATTGGCTGCAGCCAGAATGGGTTGTGTGGAGCGGTAATTGCGATCAAGCGTGATGATGTCTGCCGGCTTTGGCGCGAATGCTTCCGGAAAATCAAGGATGTTGCGCACCGTTGCCGCCCGAAACGAATAGATCGATTGCGCATCATCCCCGACCACAGTCAAACCCTGTCCATCAGGCTTGAGTGCCAGAAGAATGGAGGCCTGCAACCGGTTGGTATCCTGATACTCATCGACAAGGACATGATCAAAACGCCCGCCAATATCCTGCGCGAGTTCGGGATCAGACACCATCTGCGCCCAATAGAGCAGAAGGTCGTCATAATCGAGCACATTCTGCGCCTGTTTCGCGTCGACATAGGCCGCAAATAGCTGTTTGAGTTCGTCTTCCCAGCCGATCGCCCAGGGATAGGCCGATTTGAGGATCTCGCCGATAGAACTTTCGGCATTGACCACCCGCGAATAGATGGCAAGACAAGTCCCCTTGGTGGGAAAGCGGCTTTCTGTCTTCGACAGGCCCAATTCGTGCCGGACCAGGTTCATCAGATCCGCACTGTCTTCACGATCATGAATTGTGAAATCCACATTCAGACCGATCTGTTCGGCGTAAATCCGCAGCAGCCGGGCACCGATGCCGTGAAAGGTCCCTGCCCAGTGTAGCGCATCGCGCATGATGGCAGCGTTCTCACCCAGAACCTGCCGACAGATCCGCTCGACCCGTCGGCCCATTTCGGAGGCCGCCCGGCGCGAAAAAGTCATCAGCAAGATCCGTTTTGGATCCGCGCCTTTGACAATGAGATGGGCAACCCGATGCGCCAATGTGTTGGTCTTGCCTGAACCAGCACCGGCAATCACCAATAGCGGACCGCTGACACCAGCGTCCCCCACGCCATATTCCACTGCTTCCCGTTGCCGGTCGTTGAGCTTTTCCAGGTAAGCCGTCATCTGTCCCCGTCATATACAAAAAATTCCTGCCGCTGGGCTTCGCCGATATCCCCTTGAAACCCTTGCAGGATTCAATTGAACACCGCGCAAAAGCTGTGATTTCAATTCAGCAGGCCCGATTGACTCGCAAAGACAATCGGAACAAATAGGGAACTTATCAGCTTTTATTGAAGCTGCAAACCCCTGCAAGGAACTGTATCGCAATGCCCGAACCCGCCGACAATCCCGTTATTGCAGAACTGCGGTCGCGCATCGAGCGGCTGGAGGGCGGACATGCGCGACAACGCCACGTTCTGCCTTTCGGTTTGCCGGCGCTCGACAGCAAACTGCCGGGTGGCGGTCTGGCCTTAGCTTGCCTGCATGAAGTGGCTGGCGGTGGCAATGGTGCCGTGGATGGTGCTGCTGCCGCCTTGTTTGCAGCAGGGATTGCCGCACGCACGCAGGGCAAGATCCTCTGGGTGGTCACGCGCCGCGATCTATTCATGCCGGCCATCGCTCAGGCTGGCCTTCATCCCGACCGAATGCTGCATCTGGAGGCGGGGGATGAAAAGTCCCTTCTTGCCTGTTTTGAGGAGGGCTTGCGTCACGGCGGTCTGGGCGCTGTGATTGCCGAAACGGCCCGCCTGTCGATGACAGCATCGCGACGGTTGCAACTTGCCGCCGAAAATGGGGGAACGATCGGCATTGCCTTGCGGCGCTGGCGTCGACAGAGCGAAGCCGGTGATTTTGGTCAGCCCACGGCCAGCGTCACGCGATGGCGCGTGTCTCAAATGCCATCCGCACCCCTTCCCGTTCCAGGACTCGGCCGGGCACGCTGGCTTGTCGAACTCATCCGTTGCCGCGCTGGTGACAGCGCAGATTTTGAAGTGGAGGCCTGTGATGACCAGGGTCGTATCGCTCTTCCTTCCAAGGTGGTCTACCGATCGCCTCAGAAGGAAATCGGACGTCGGATCGCTTGATGACACCGCCCCGCTGGTGCTTGTCGGACACGATAGCCGGCGGCGTGTCATCATGGCACTCGACGACAATGCAGAGGCGCTCGGCCTGCGCCTTGGCATGCCCGTCGCCAAGGCGCAGGCACTGGCGCCTGACCTTCGCCTGATGGATGCCAATCCCGTCGCCGACGCGGCGGGACTGCAGAAACTCGCTCATTGGGCCTTGCAGCGCATCTCTCCGATCGTCATGGCTGATCCACCCGACGGGCTTGTCATTGACACGACCGGTGCAGACCATCTTCACGGTGGTGAAGCCGCGATGCTCGGCGCAATCCTGCAGCGCTTCGCCTCTTCCGGGGTCAAGGCGCGCATAGCGCTCGCTCAAAGCTGGGGGGCAGCCCATGCAGCCGCCCGCTTTGGTGAACACAGCATTGAGATCATACCAGACAACAAAACCGCATCTTTTCTGGCGGCGCTGCCGCTTGCAGCGCTGCGTCTGCAAAAAGACATGATCGTCGAATTGCACCGGTTGGGTTTTGAAACCATCGCCGATGTGATGAACCAGCCGCGCGCACCGCTGACCTTGCGCTTTGGTCCACAGATTGCCCGTCGGCTCGATCAGGCTTTCGGGCGATTACCCGAACCCATCACGCCCTACCGCGTCCCCGAAATTATCGAAGCAAGAAAGGTGTTTGGTGAACCGATCGGTGCGGCAGAAACCATCCGCCGCGCAATCGGCAAACTGGTATCCCAGCTCTGTGCCGAACTTGAAACCAGGGGAATGGGTGCACGGCGGCTTGATCTGCTGATCCATCGCGTCGACAACGCCCGACAGGCACTCCGGGTTGGCGCAGCGCAGCCTATCCGCGACCCCCAACGCCTGTCACGGCTGCTCAATGACAAAATTGCCAGCATCGATCCCGGCTTTGGCATCGAAATCATGGAACTTGCAGCCGTGATTGTCGAACCGTTGCGTGAAAGACAGCCCATGGTCACACTCATCGATGCGGCAAACCCCGATATTTCCGACCTGGTTGATGTGCTGGCCAACCGCATTGGCGAAAGCCGACTGTGTCGCTTTACACCCGTCGAGAGCGACGTCCCCGAACGCTCGGTGGCAATGATCGCAGCACTGTCACCCGAAACCGGCGCCACTTGGAACGGCAAATGGCCTAGACCAACGCGCCTGTTAGAACGCCCCGAACCGATCGAAACCATGGCTCTTCTGCCCGACAATCCGCCGGTCTGGTTTACCTGGCGCGGTGTGAGACGACGGGTGCGACAGGCAGACGGCCCGGAACGCATTCGCGGCGAATGGTGGAAGAGCGATGCCGAAATGGCAACGGTGCGCGATTATTTCCAGGTTGAGGACGATGCCGGTGAACGCTACTGGATTTTCCGTTCCGGCGACGGCGAGCACAGCGAGAGCGGTAGCCAGCGCTGGTTCCTGCATGGGGTCTTTGGATGAGAGAAACAGCCTATGCCGAGCTGCAGGTCACCAGCCATTTTTCCTTTCTGCGCGGCGCCAGCAGTTGTGAGGAACTGTTTGCCGAAGCCGCGCGATTGGGCATTGCCGCGCTCGCAATCGTCGATCGCAATTCGCTGGCAGGTCTTGTGCGGGCGCATCAGGCCGCCCGCGACAGCGGTGTGCGTCTGGTCGTCGGTTGCAGGCTGGACCTTTGCGATGGCATGTCTGTTCTTGCCTATCCCACCGACCGACAAGCCTACGCCCGGCTATGCCGGTTGCTCTCGTTGGGAAAAATGCGCGCCGGCAAGGCAAAATGTCGGCTCGAATGGGACGATCTCGCAAGCTATAGCGAGGGATTGCTCGTGGTGCTGTTGCCCGATGAGGCCAACGCAGTCGTAGCCACCCATCTTCGCAAACTCCATGCCGTATTCGCTGATCGTGCCTATATGGCATTGACATTGCGGCGCAGACCCAATGACCAGCTGCGCCTGTGGCAGCTTTCCCAAATGGCCGCAGCAGCCAAGATCAGCACCGTGGTCACCAATGATGTGCTGTTTCATGAGCCGGCACGCCAGGTTCTGCAGGATGTGGTGACCGCTATCCGCCACAATGTAACGATTGACGAACTCGGACATCGTCGAGAACGTTTCTGCGACCGCTATCTCAAAAAACCGGATGAAATGCATCGGCTGTTTGCCCGCTATCCGGAAGCGCTTTCCAGAACAAACGAGATCGTTGATCGCTGCAGATTTCAGCTCGATGAATTGACCTACCAATATCCCGAGGAAAAGCTCTTCCCTGAACTCTCGACCCAGCAGGCGCTGGAGAAACTGACATGGGCGGGTGCTCTCGAACACTACCCGGAAGGGCTGCCCGATAAGGTCCGACGCGGGCTTCAGCATGAATTGCAGCTGATCGCCAAGCTCGACTACGCCCCCTATTTTCTCACGGTCAACGCAATCGTGCGCTTTGCCCGCTCAAAAGGTATTCTCTGTCAGGGTCGTGGTTCGGCGGCCAACAGTTCGGTCTGCTACGTTTTGGGCATTACCAGCATTGATCCTGACCGCAATGATTTGTTGTTCGAACGCTTCGTATCGGAAGAACGACGCGAACCACCCGATATCGATGTGGATTTCGAGCACGAGCGCCGCGAAGAGGTCATCCAGTGGATCTACCAAACCTATGGGCGGGAGCGGGCAGCCTTGTGCGCAACCGTTGTTCGCTACCGTGCCAAAGGCGCCTTGCGCGATGTCGGAAAGGCGCTTGGCTTGCCCGAAGATCTCACCAAAACACTCTCGTCACAGGTTTGGGGCTGGTCGGAAAGCATTGAAGCCAAACATGCCGAAGGGCTCAATCTCAACCTGCAGGATCGTCGTCTGCGTCTGGCGCTCGACCTTGCCCATCAGCTGGTGGGGACACCGCGACATCTGTCCCAGCATCCCGGTGGCTTTGTCCTGACGCGCGACCGCCTTGACGAACTGGTTCCGATCGAACCTGCCGCAATGGCTGATCGGGCGATCATTGAATGGGACAAGGACGACATTGATATATTGAAGTTCATGAAGGTCGACATTCTGGCACTCGGCATGCTGTCCTGCATGCGCCGGGCTTTCGATTTTCTGGCACAGCATAAAGACACCCAGCTTAATCTTGCCTCCATTCCTTCTGAGGATCCGCGGACCTATGCCATGATCAGACGCGCCGATACGCTGGGCACGTTTCAGATTGAATCGCGTGCACAGATGGCAATGTTGCCGCGCATGAAACCCCGCACTTTCTATGATCTGGTCATCGAAGTGGCGATCGTCAGGCCAGGACCGATCCAGGGTGACATGGTCCATCCTTATCTCAAGCGGCGCGAAGGCCGCGAGGAGGTCATCTATCCCAGCCCGCAACTGGAAGCCGTGCTCGGCAAGACATTGGGGGTTCCGCTGTTTCAGGAACAGGCGATGCGGGTGGCCATCGAATGCGCCGGCTTTTCTGCTGGCGAAGCCGATCAATTGCGCCGTGCAATGGCAACCTTCAAACATACAGGCGGGGTTTCCAAATTCGGTGAAAAGCTGATCGAAGGCATGGTGGCCAATGGCTATCCACGGGAATTTGCAATGCAAACCTTCAAGCAGCTTGAGGGCTTCGGCTCCTACGGCTTTCCGGAAAGCCATGCGGCGAGTTTCGCGCTCATCGCCTATGCCAGCAGCTGGATGAAATGCTGGCATCCCGATGTCTTCTGCGCCGCACTTTTGAACGCCCAACCGATGGGGTTTTACGCCCCGGCGCAGATTGTTCGGGACGCGCAATCCCATAATGTCGAGGTTCGTCCCGTCTGTATCAATGCGTCCCGCTGGGATTGTACCTTAGAGGCGCGCAACCCCGATGACGGCCGGCTGGCCGTTCGGTTGGGCCTGCGCATGGTGAAGGGATTGGGCAATGCCGATGCCGCGCGGCTGATTTCGGCGCGCGGTGATCAACCCTTTGCTTCGGTTGACGATCTCTGGCATCGCGCGGCAGTTGGTGTGGAAACGCTTAATGAACTGGCCAAGGCCGATGCTTTCAAACCCTCGCTCGGCCTGCAAAGACGGGAAGTCTTCTGGGCCATGAAGGCGCTCAGGGATGAGCCATTGCCGTTATTTTCTGCTGTTAGAAACCGGGAACTGGCAACATCAGGCCAGACATTCCGGCAACAGGACGGGTTCAAAGAACAAATCGAGCCCAAGGTCAAGCTGGCTCCCATGACCGCCGGCAGCGAGGTGGTCGCCGATTACGGCCATACCGGTCTCACCTTGCGCCAGCATCCGTTAAGTTTTCTGCGCTCCGAGCTTGCAGATCGTGGCGTGGTGAGTTGCGCCAGAGCGACCGCCATGCGTGATCGCCCCTGGGTCGACATTGCAGGGCTTGTGCTTGTGCGGCAGCGACCGGGATCCGCAAAAGGGGTCATGTTCGTGACGATTGAGGATGAAACCGCTGTTGCCAATCTCGTGATATGGACCAAAACATTCGAAAAGTTCCCTCGAATTATATTGGGGGCAAATATGATGGGTGTGCGTGGCCGCGTGCAACGAGAAGGCGAGGTCGTTCATATCGTCGTCCACCACTTGACCGATCTGTCACACGAACTCGCCAGCATCGGCTCACGTGAGTGTCGGTTTCCCCTCCCCCATGGCAGGGGCGATGAATTTCACCATGGATCCCCGACACCCGATCCGCGCGGCCTGCCCAAGCCACGCGATATGCCGGACCCCTACCTGCATCTTGACGAGATCGCAATGAAGACACGAAATTTCCGCTAGAATATCTGACTGCGAAGATCGCCACAAAAGCCAGGCCTGCGCATAGCGAGACCCGCCCTCGGCCATGATGTTCTCTCACCCTCGAAATTGGTCCGCTAGCGTACCAACGCCCCTTGCTCCAGACTGCTTGGTGCAGCAAAACCGCTGTATTCTGCACCATCAGACGTGCTCAAAGCCGTTTTCGCGCGCGCGCTTAATGATGTCTGGTGATGAAGGCTAAAACCTGCATGCACCCCCTCTTGTTTAGCGCTCACTTTCGTGCTTTCTGGTTGTCGGGTTTCGGCGATTGCAACCAGCCTGTCACCGACAGAGCCATTGGTTGCTGCACTTGATTGGGCGTGTCTCGGAAGAGGCATCTCGCATGATGAGGGTCATGCGAAGAAAAATTTGGGGCTGGGATGAAATCTTCTGTTTATTGGATGCGTCGCAGCCTTGCGACGCGAAGCGCGACACTCCTTGCAACCACCGCGCTGACTGCCATTCTCGCAATGAACACATTACCGGCTTCTGCCCAGCTTGCCTGGGACGGCATCAACACCACTTCGGGTGCGGATGGCGGCGCTGGCACCTGGTCCGTGGGTTCGGCAACCAACTGGGTCGATGCCAATGGCAATAATGTTGCCTGGATCAATGGCAGCCATGCGGTGTTCGGCGATTTCACGGGTGCTTCCGGCGCAGTACAGGTCGTGGGCAATGTGGCGGCGAGTTCTCTGACCTTCAACCGCACCAGCTTTCCCGGCTATAATATTTATGGCGGGACCGTGATGGGCGTGGGGGCAGCCGGTACTGAGCTGTTTAGCGACGGATCGCTCGACGTCTCGGCAAATCTTGCGGGCGGCGACTGGATAAAGACCGGAACCGGGATTATCCGCTTTCTTTCTGCCAACAGCCATACTGGCACCACCTATATCAACCAGGGTGCCATCGCAATCAGCAATGCCAACGCATTGGGAAGCGCTGCGGGGGGCACCGTTGTTGCATCCGGCGCGGCCTTGATCTTCAACGGGAATTTCACCGTCGCCAATGAAGCCCTGACCCTTTCGGGCACCGGTCTGGGAAGCGGGGCGCTGACAAACAATGTGTCAAAATCGGTCTGGGGCGGTTCGGTTACATTGGCGGCTGACACGATGATTGGTGCTTCCGGCGCCGACCAGAGCCTGTCGCTGACGGGCGCAGTCGACAGTGGCGGCCATACGCTTACCTTCAATATTGGTTCCAACGCCAACGGACTGATCTCCGGCATCATGTCGGGCACAGGCGGCCTGACCAAAGGCAGCGCCGGAACATTGACCCTGAGCGGCGTCAACAGCTTTACCGGCGCCACGACAATTCTTGGTGGCTCGCTCGTCATGGGCGCACAAGATGCCCTGGCAACATCCTCGACGGTCCAGCTCGCAAACGGCACCTGGGATCTCAAGGGTTTCAATCAGACGGTCAAGGGACTGTCCAGCAACAACAGTTCGGCCAGTGTAGCGCTCGGCTCAGCCGCTCTTACGGTCAACAATGCCGGTAATTTCACCTATTATGGCGACATTACCGGAACGGGAAGCCTCACAAAGTCAGGTGCCGGAACTTTGACACTGGGCGGTGTGACAAGTTACACAGGCGCAACCGCGATCAATGGCGGTATTTTGCGAACCGGCGTTGCAAACGCTCTTACCCAATCGACAGGCATCGCGCTCAACGGCGGCACCTTCGATTTGTCCGGCTACAATCAGACAGTCGGCGCGCTGAATGGCGGCACCGGAGCCAGCGTGACTTTGGGATCTGCCATGCTGACCGTTGACACCGCCACAAACAATAGTTTCTGGGGAAGCATTTCCGGTGGGGGCGGTCTGACAAAAGCCGGTTCCGGCCTATTGGATCTGCGTTCTGCGAACAGCTATTCAGGCGCAACCGCTGTGACTGGCGGCACGCTGAGAGTAGGCCCGGGCGCTTCCCTCGCCAATTCTTCAGCCATCTCGATCAGCAATGGCGGCACTCTCAGTTTGACGGCAGCCAATGCGCTCTCCTCCAACGCTGCCGTCAGCCTGACAGGTAACGGATCCCAGCTTGGACTCGCCGCCGATCAACAGATCGGTTCCCTTGCCGGCACGGCGGGCACGTCGATCTATGTCGACCCAGGGGTGACACTGACGACCGGAACCAGCAATACCAGCTCGGCTTTTTCTGGCAATATCGGCAGCAATGGCGAGGGAAATCTCGTCAAGCTCGGCAGCGGCGGCCTGACCTTGTCCGCTACCAACAATTATAGCGGCACCACCACTGTTCAGGCTGGCTCGCTAATCGTCAACGGCTCCATTGCCGCTTCCTCCCTGACCACAGTCCAAGCCGGTGCCGCCTTGGGTGGCGGCGGCCGCGTGGGAGCGACCAGGATCAAAGACGGCGGCACACTTGCCGCCGGCGCACCGGTCGGTACATTGCACATTGATGGAAACCTGACACTCGATCAGGGAAGTCAGATCGCCTATGAGGCGGGTGCGCCGGGCGTGGACTATTCGACGCCCGGGACATCCGATAGTCTTTCGGTCACCGGAAATCTCGCACTGAACGGCGCCAAGCTCAACGTCACCGACGCGGGTGGATTTGGCCCCGGGCTTTATCGCATCTTCGATTACACCGGCACGCTCACAACCACCAATGGCGGCTTGTCAATCAACCAGGCGCCGGCCGGAGCGCCCCTCACCATTCAAATTCTGACCGCGGACAAGCAGATCAATCTCATCAATGTCGGCAATCAGACGCTTGGGTTCTGGAATGCCGACGGCACTGCAAGCGCCAGCCAATTGGGCGGTGGAAGCGGAACCTGGTCGGTGGTCTCCCCGGTCTGGACCGACGAAAACGGTAGTCTGACCGCTCCGATGCAGCCACAGCCAGGCTTCGCCATATTCGGTGGCAATGCCGGGACCGTGACAATCAACAACAGCGCCGGATCCGTCCAGGCGACGGGCATGCAGTTCGCCTCCGATGGATACCGGATAACCGGCGATGCCTTGACGCTCATCGCAGATGCAGATCATCCGGCACCTGTGGAAATAAGAGTGGGCGACGGCAGTGCGTCAAGCGGATCCTATGTCACAAGCATCGACAATGTAATCACCGGCAGCGAGGGGCTCAACAAGACCGGCGCCGGAACGCTTGTGCTAAACGGATCCAATCTCTATTCCGGCGGCACAACATTGTCGGCAGGCAGGCTTTCCGTGTCCTCTGACGCAAATCTCGGCGCAGTCAATGGCGGCTTGACCTTTGCGGGAGGCGTCCTCGAACTTGGTTCCTCGTTCGATCTTGCAACCGCGCGCTCCGTGCAACTGACCGCAGCGGGTGGAACAATCGACACCAATGGTTTCAATTCGACCCTGCGTCGCGAGATCACCGGCAATGGCGATCTGATCAAAGCTGGCACCGGCACGCTGACACTCAATGGCATGAACAGCTTCACCGGCAAGACCCGGATCGATGCAGGCGGAACGCTGGCTCTGGCGGGTCAGGGCCGGATCAATAGCTCCAGTGGTGTCGAAGTCAATGGTACGCTTGACATCTCAGCCGCCGCAGCCGCGCAGATCAAGACATTGTCTGGCAATGGATCGGTTGTTCTGGGCTCCAATTATCTAACCATAGCACAGGCCGCAGGCGTCTTTTCGGGCGCAGTCACCGGGACTGGCGGCGTCATGGTGACCGGCGGCAGCCAGGTTCTGTCCGGCAACAGCAGCTTCTCGGGCACATTGGGGATCTCCGAGGGAGCTACGGTTCGCATCGGCGATGGCGGCAGCGCGGGATCAATCACCGGCGACATCAACAATTGGGGCATGTTGGTATTCGACCGCTCTGACGCTCTGACCTATGGCGGGACGATCACGGGTGGCAAAGGCACGCTCGGCATCACCGGTGGCGGGACATTGACGCTGACAGGCGCCAATAGTTACAATGCCAACACCATTATCGACCAGGCGACATTGATGATCGGCAATGGTGGAACAGGCGGACGTCTGGGCTACGGTGATACCATATTTGCTGGTACCAGCGCCCTGGTGTTCAATCGCAGCAACAGCTACGCCTATCGGGGAGCGCTAATTGGCGACGGCACGCTCCGGCAGATCGGCAGCGGCACCACCATCCTTGCCGGCGATCTGACGCGATTTGCCGGAAACACCGAGGTTTCAGGCGGTACATTGCAGCTCGAGAGCCTGCCAGGCGGCGGTATGACGGTTGCAAACACCGCAACAATCGATTTCGCTCTGCTCAAGGATGCAGTCTTTCAAGGCGCAGTGACGGGCAATGGCCAGTTGCTCAAATCGACGAATTCCGTGTTGACACTCTCCGGCGACAATAACGGTTTCACAGGCCAGACAAAGGTTAATGCCGGCACGCTTGTCATTACCGGATCATTTGGCGGCGACTACAGTGTCGGAAACGGCGCAGTGCTGATTGCTGACGGCAACATGAAGGGTGGCCTCACCGTAACAGCCGGCGGTCTACTGGGCGGAACTGGTGTCCTGGGCGATCTGACAATCGAAACGGGCGGCGTGCATGCGCCGGGTCATTCGCCTGGTACCCAGACCATCGTGGGCGACTATATCAACCATGGCACTTTGCTGGTGGATGTCACACCTGATGTCTCCGACAGGCTGGTGGTTACCGGTGGGGTCGATATTTCAGGCGCAACACTCAGCCTGTTGCTGTCGCCGGCCACAGCCGAGAGCTGGAACCCACTCAACGGCCCTTACACGCTCATCGCAAATCAGGGCAGTGATGCCGTTTTGGGGCGTTTTGCCTCGGTGAGCAAAAACCTGGTCTTCCTTAATGAGACCCTCGATTATGCGGGCGGTGATGGCAATGATGTGACCTTGCAGCTCAACCGCAATGATGTCGGCTTCGACGATGTCGCCGCGACACGCAACCAACGCAGCACGGCACGGGCGATTGCATCGCTGCCTTCCGGAAACGCGGTCTGGAACACCATCGCCTTGCAGCCCGACGATCAATCGGCACGGGCAGCCTTTGACGCGCTTTCAGGCGAAATTCATGCCTCGGCGAAATCGGGCCTGATCAATGACAGCCCTATCCTGCGCGATGCCATCAATGATCGACTGCGCGCGGCTTTTGCCACCGCTGAAGTAAAAACCTCCTCCGCATCGACCGCCAATCTCGCGGCATGGGGCCAGGCACTTGGCTCCTGGGGGCGTTTCAACGGCAATGACAATGCGGCCGCCTTCGACACTTCAACCGGCGGCTTCGTGACCGGCTTAGATACACAGCTTGGCGACACATCCCGCCTCGGACTGGTCGCCGGATACAGCCATTTGAGCATGCATGCCAAAGACCGCAGCTCGTCGGCTTCCGCACAGAGCTTGCATCTTGGCCTTTATGGCGGCAGCCAATTTGATGCGATCAGCCTGCGTGCCGGAGCGGCCTACAGCTTCAATGCGCTTGAGACGAACCGCTATGTGGGCATCCCAGGGCTTACTGACTTCCATGATGCCGATTATGATGCATCAACCTTGCAGCTTTTCGGCGAACTGGGCTACCGCATCGATACCGACCTTGCCGTGTTCGAACCCTTCGCCAATCTCGCTTATGTCAATCTACATACCGATGGCTTCAGCGAGACCGGCGGGGCGGCTGCGCTTTCAGCAGGCAGCAATTCAACCCAAACCACCTTCACGACGATCGGCTTGCGCAGCTCGAGCACCTTCACGCTCAATCATCTCACAGCCAATGTGAATGGCATGGTCGGCTGGCGTCATGCCTATGGTGACCTCGACCCGGTTACCCGCCTTTCTTTTGAAGGATCAGACAGTTTCCAGATGACGGGCGTGGCGATCGGCAAAAACGCGGCTGTGGTTGAATTGGGCGTCGATTTTAATCTCGCCCCCAATACAACATTGGGCGCTGCCTATCGGGGTCAGTTCCTGGAAGGCGCCATCGAGAACGGCTTTAACACCAAACTCGCTGTCAAATTCTAGCAGGACAATCATCAGGCGGCGATGACAATTGCCGCCTGATCTGAGCGCGCTCCGATCGGCAGTCCCCTCTCCATGATACGCTGATCAACTGCAATGAACACCGCTAAAACACCGCCTATGTTTTGCCGGCTATATATTTCTCCGCAGGAATTGGTATACCCTCCGGATTGATGCTCTGTATTCTACGCACAACCACTGATTTCAGGACGTATAGCAGAGCCATGCCATCAACGCTTTCTCTCCATGATTATGATTTGACGCTTCGGGACATCAATGCCATCTGCCGCGAGGCCTTAAATCGCGACAGACTCAGCTTTGACAGCGATTTCTTTGCGCTCGGGGCCGATTCCCTGACCTTGGTGGAAATTCAGCTGCTGATCGAAGACAAGTTTGGCATTGCGGTCGACTGGCGTGATATATTGCGATGCCGCAGTGTCTCTTCGCTGGCTTATTTTCTCTGTTCACGAGACTATCAGGATGCGCAGCCGCATAAGCAGGCAGCATTTAACGGCGTGACATTCTGCTACCGTGTCATCGGTTCCCTCAACGCCAACAGCGTGCCCAAGCTGATCATCGGCGGCGGCTTTCAGGACATGTATTCCCTGCCGCATCTCGAAAGCCTGCTTGCTTCAGACGGGCCGCTTATTTTCGTTGATGTGTCAGGGACCGGTGCTGCCGACGACATTCCGGAGAATGCCGGCTTTGCTTTCCTCGCGGCCTGCATCAATAAAATTCTCGAGATCGAGACCCTCGCAGAAGTCGATTTGATCGGTATTTCCTATGGCGGATTGATCGGGCTTGAATTTTCATACCAGTGGCCAGAAAAAATTGCCCATATGATCCTGGTGGGGGTCGCTGAAACCCACCCGCTGGCCGTGAAAGCGAAGCTCGATCACGCGCTTAGCCTGCTGCGTTCGGGTGCCAGAGAACAGGCAGCCGTTGAAATTGTCGAAAGCCTGATGTGCATGGACGCAACAAAAGAAGTGCAACTGCGGGACGAACTCTACAAATTATTGAAAACCGCTTTGATGTCCTATGCTGAAATACAGCAATCCCGCTTCGAGGCGCTACGCAAACGAATGACAGAGCGAAAGCCTAGAACCGCCCCGGTCAAGCTTGACGCACCAACGCTGTTTGTGACCGGCGAACATGACAGCATCACTTTGGCAGAAGATATCGCGGCCTGCGCGGCGCTTTTTGAAACCGCCACCTTCTACACGATTACCGAGGCTGACCATCTCGTCTTCATCGAGAGACCAACCGAGCTGGCCGAGGTGATCATTCGCTTTGTCCATGGGATCGACTTCACCCAGGCGCCCTATCTCAAGCAATACCACCGTCTCGATGAGGCAGCGCTGGCCTGATCGCAGCGCCGATCAAGAGCCGTTCAAGCGCCGTTCAAGCGCCGCAAAGCCCAAAGCCCCGTCAAGGCGCCAATGCGGCGCCTTGCAGACCGTCGCCAACGTACTGCGTGCCGTCCAGGAATTCGTCCAGGAATTCACCTAGGAGTTCACTTAGGATTTCACCGGGAAATTATCCCTCGCATTCGAACCGAATCCGGCGCCCTCCTGTGACAGAGAATTTCGGTCTTGACTAAAGGGGCGCTGAAAGCCGATGGGACACGTTCTTGACCACCGTATAGTGGTGCAGCCCTTCCGCACCGCCTTCACGGCCAAGTCCGCTCTCCTTCACACCGCCAAAGGGCGTTTCCGCGACAGAGGCTTCAAGCGTGTTGATCGAAACATTTCCCGCTTCAAGGCCCGACATCAGTCGATCGACATTATCCGCAGAGCGCGCAAAGCCATAAGCCGCCAGACCAAAAGGCAGCGCATTGGCCTTGGCAATGGCTGTCTCAACGCAAGCAACAGGGTTAATCAGAGCCAGCGGGCCAAACGGCTCCTCCGACATCGCGCGCGCATCATCGGGCAGTTCCGCCAAGGCTGTCGGCGCAAAGAAATATCCATTGCTGTTCAGCCGCTCGCCACCAAACAACAGTTTCGCCCCCCTCACCTTCGCATCCTCGACCAGCATTGCCAAAGCTTCCAGGCGGCGCGCATTGGCAACCGGCCCCATATCGATACCTTCCACCATTCCATTGCCGACGCGGATCGATTGCGCCGTTTCAACAAAGGCTGCGGTAAAACGCTCATAAAGCGCTTCGTGAACAAAGAAGCGGGTTGGTGAGGTGCAGACCTGACCGGAATTGCGATATTTTCGGCGTGCCGATATAATGCCGGCTGCCACCGGATCCGCATCCTCGCAGACAATTACCGGCGCGTGGCCGCCAAGCTCCATCAAGGCAGGCTTCATGTGCCGCGCCGCCATCTCCGTCAGATGCTTGCCGACGCTCGTCGATCCGGTAAAGGCAATTGCCCGGATTTCCGGGCGTGGGATCAGGAAACCGGAAATATCGGCCGGAATCCCGAAGACCAGATTAAGCACGCCGGCAGGCAAACCGGCATCCACCAGCGCCCGGGCAACATGAACCACCGCGGTTGGCGTTTCCTCCGAGGCTTTCAACACCACAGAGCAACCAGCAGCCAGCGCCCCGGCAATCTTGCGCGCCGGCTGGCTCATCGGAAAATTCCACGGCGCGAACGCCGCTACCGGACCGATCGGTTCATGCAGCACGATATAGCGAATGCCCGGGGCGCTCGGCACGACCCGTCCATAAAAGCGCACACATTCACCGGCATCCCACTCGAAGAACTCACAGCCTCGTATCACCTCAAGCCTTGCCTCACTCAGTGGCTTTCCATTCTCCAAGGTAATCGAACGGGCGATCTCTTCCTGCCGGTCACGCATCAGCGAGGCCGCCTTGAGGAGGACGGCAGCGCGCGCCGCAGGGGCCGTGTTCTTCCAGAGCTGGTAACCACTCCAGGCCGCCTCAACCGCTGCATCAAGATCGGCAGGCTCGGCAATGGCGACCCTGCCGATCTCGCTCTCGTCGGCCGGATTGATGATAGGAAGCGTGTTGTTGGTCTTGCGCCATTCGCCGCCTATGAAAAGCTGCACCTCGGTTTTTTGCATCACAAAGCCTCTGCGATCTAGAAATTCGGGCCCAGCCCGGATCAGTCATTGCGAAAGAATGCGTTGCTTTAATTCATGCGACAATCCACGTTAAATCCATATATCCATGACATTATTCTCATGAATTGATCAGCGGCTTGAATGGTTTTGTACAGCCGCCGGCCATCACCGCAGGTTGCGGTGACGCTGCAGACCCCATTTCAGAAACCGTGTCAGCCGATCGCGCGAATGCCCGCAAGCAGCGCTTGCGAAAGCTCTGTTTCTGGCGAACACCAATCCAACAGAATATCGTAGTGGTTACGGTTCGCGACCTCGATCTGTCTCACCACCCCGCCAGCTTCTGCCCAACAAGCGGCAAAGGCGCGCGACTGCCGCGTGAAGCCCTCTGCCTCCTGTTGCGACCACGCCACGGTGATCGGGCAGCCCCGTTGCGGAATGTGGCGAATTGGACTGAGTGCATCAATATCGGCAGGACCAAGCCTCAGCCATTGTTGCGGAAATGTTGCGGCCAGCGGCGCCAGTTCAAACAGGCCACTGACGGGCATGCCAAATTTGACGATATCGGCTGGAAGCCGAAAATCATCTTGCCACCCTTCTGCCAACAACGCCGCCGCAAGATGACCACCCGCTGAACTGCCGCCGACCGTGATGCGCTCTCGATCAAGTTGAAATTGCTGCGCATTGCGCCAGACAAAGCCTAGCGCAGCCCGCACCTCACGGGTTATTTCTGCAAGACTGACATCGGGCGCCAGCCGATAGTCAACCACGACGGTCGCGATGCCTTCGGCCGCCAACATGCCGGCCATCATCGCGGAATCCTCCTTGCCGAGCGCCCGCCAATAGCCGCCATGGATGAACAGGAAGACCGGCAGCAATCCTTGCGAGCCCGGCGGAGCGAAAATATCAATCCGCTGTCCGCTCTCCTCATCATAGACCACATCAAAATGTCGGCCCCAGCGCTCACGCTGCGCAATGCTTTCTGCGCGATAAAGCTGCATCTGCGCCGCAAATTCCGCCGCCGAAACGGTTGCCTTGGCATTATAGTCGCGCTCAAGGCGTGCCGGATCGATACCGGCTTCTGAAGACAAAGCGCTCATGCGTATACATCCTTGGTCATGCTCTATCTTTCCTCACATCACCAGGGATCCGACCCGGTTTTCAATCAGTCGAACAAGGCTGAGCGCTGTCATTTCCGAGGATTTGGGGTTGGTCCTGAGTGGCGCATTTTCAAAGCGCAGCTGCATGGTTCCAAATGCACCCTCGGCAAAGATCTCATGCAGGTTGCTCTCGGCATCAGGGTCCGCCACCAATGTGACCTGGGTCTGATCAAGGCCAATTCCCGCAAGTGCGGTGATTACTGCGACATTGGCATTCTGCGGAAAGGCATCGGCCGTGTCGCGGGCGCTGGCGCTGAAGATCACTGTGGGCTCGGTAATCCGCTCAAGGTCAATCAATTGCGCGGCACGGGTGCCCTGCCATGCCATTGCCGGCTTGGTAATCCGGTGTTCGACCCGATCAACGGCCAGTCTGGATGCGGCGGCGAGCGCATCAATACCGCCAAGCGCGCCGGGCGGAATGATCAGCTTGCAGCCTTTCTGCGCAGCCAGTGCCTGCAGCTCTTCAAGGCGCCCCGCCTCGACAAATGCAGATGTCGACGACACCGCGAAATCCATGCCGTGCGAAAGTGCCGCCATGCCATAGGGAATAACACTCGAGCGCCCCGCCATTTCGATCACCAGGCTCGCTTGCGTCGCGGCAAGGTCTTGTGGATCATCAATCAGCAGAGCGCCGTCCGGCAGCCCCTCCCGTGACCGCGAGCGGTCGCGCACGGCGACCGCAACGATATCAACCGGGCATTTGCGCTTAAGAAGAAGGCCGGCGACCCGGCTGCCAATGGCGCCCCAGCCGATCAGTGCAATTCTTTCAGATCCCGACATAGCCCTGCACCTTGTCATGCTCACGCTCCAGATCGGCACCACTGCCCTGCCAGACCGTCCGTCCCTTCTCAACGATATAATGGCGATCGGCCAACCGCTTTAACACCGCAATATTCTTGTCGATCAACAGGATCGACTGCCCCATCTCACGCAAGCGCATGATGCAATGCCAGATCTCGGTGCGGATCACCGGTGCAAGTCCCTCGGTCGCTTCGTCCAGGATCAGCAATTGCGGATTGGTCATCAAGGCGCGTCCGATGGCCAGCATCTGCTGTTCGCCACCCGACAGCGTCCCGGCGGTCTGGCTGGCCCGCTCCTGCATGCGCGGAAACAGCGCGTAGACCTTCTGCAGATCCCAGGGAGACGCGCGCTTGCTGCGATTGGATGCAGTGGCAACGAGATTCTCCCGTACCGTCAGGGTGGGAAAGATCTGCCGACCCTCCGGAACAAGGCCCACTCCAAGCCGGGCGACTTTTTCCGGCCTGTAGCGCGTCGTATCGCGACCGGCTATCTCAACGCTGCCGCCCGTCGCTTCGAGCAGTCCCATCATTGTCCGTATCGTCGTGGTCTTGCCCATGCCATTGCGACCCATCAGGGTGACCAGTTCGCCCTCTTTCACTTCCAAACAGACATCATGCAGAACCTTTGAATGCCCATACCCAGCCTGAAGTCCCTGAATTTTCAGCACAGCTGTTCCTCCCCGCCAAGATAGGCATCCCGCACAGCCTGGCTTGACCTTATATCCTCCACCGTGCCCGTCAGAATGACACGCCCGTAGACCAGCACTGAAATGCGATCCGCGAGTGCGAACACCGCCTCCATGTCATGTTCCACAAGCAACATCGTTACCTTGCCGCGCAAGCCGTTGAGCAATTCGATCATCTCCCGACTTTCCAAGGCCCCCAGTCCCGCCATTGGTTCGTCCAGCAGGAGGAGTTTCGGATTGAGAGCCAAAGCCATCAGCAATTCCAGCTGCTTGCGCCCGCCACTCGACAGATCTCCGGCGCATTTGTCGGCATGATTGGCCAGCCGGCTTCCGGCGAGGATCTCCTCAACCGCGTGCCAGATTGACCTGCGCCCTTTCAAACGGTCGAAGATCTGGAAATTATGCCCTTCGCGCATCTGAACCGCCAGCGCGATATTCTCACGCACACTCATCTCGTCAAGCAGCGTGCTGATCTGGAAGGTGCGGCCCAGACCGCGCGCGACACGTCTGGCCGCGCTCAATTGTGTGATGTCTTCACCCATCAGGCGGATCGAACCGGAACTGGGGGCGAGTTCGCCGCACAATTGATTGATGATCGTGGATTTTCCCGCACCATTGGGGCCGATCAGCGCATGAATATGGCCCTGCTCCACGTCGAGGGTGACATGATCGGTCGCAACAAGCCCGGCAAAGCGCTTGACCAGATCACGAACTTCAAGAAGTTTGCTCATGTCCGCACCTCGACTTTGCGCAGTCGTGACGACCAATGCCGAATTCTCAGCCAGGCGCCGACAATCCCACCTTTTGTCCCCATCACCACAAGCAGAAGAACAAGGCCCATCGCAAGCTGCCAATGCTCGGTCCAGGAGGCAAGATAGGTCTGAAGAATGAGGAAGGCTGCCGCGCCCCAGAGCGGACCAAAGAAACTGCCTACCCCTCCCAGAATAACCATCACCATCAATTCCCCTGACTTGGTCCAGTGCAATGTGTCCGGGCTCGCAAAACGCATGAAGATGGTCAGCAGCGCGCCAGCGAGACCAGCGCCCATTCCAGCCAGGACAAAACCGTAGAGTTTGTAGAGATAGGTTTCGATCCCCATGGCGGTCATCCGTCTTTCACTCTGCCTTATGCCGGAAAGCACCGCGCCATAGGAGGAATGCACGACGCGCCAGAGAAAGCTGAGATAGAGGATCATCGAGACAAGGATGACATAATACATAGTTGTCTTGTCCCGCAGGCTAATGCCGAACAGATCATTGGCCTGGCGCACGATGATGCCGTCTTCGCCACCATAGGTCTTCAGTGAAACGAACAGGAAAAACAGCATCTGCGCGAAGGCCAGAGTTATCATGATGAATTGCACACCCGATGTGCGCAAGGCCAGAGCGCCGATGAACAGCGCAGCGATCCCCGAAACCAGCACCGCTGCCGCAACCGTTATCGGAAACTGATCGGAGCCCGGGATGAACCCGAAAAGCAGGGTGTCCTCAGCATGGTGGAAATAGAGAATACCCACAACATAAGACCCGATGCCGAAAAAAGCCGCGTGACCAAACGAAACCATCCCACCATAGCCGAGGATCAGGTTGAGACTTGCAGCGGCAATCGCGTAGATCATGATGCGGGCGACAAGGCTTGTGGCGGCATTCTGCCCCAAGGCGTCGGCCGCCAACGGAAACAACGCCAGCAAGCCACAGCCAGCAACAATGAGCAGCATACGATAAGACATGATCTATCCTCCCACCGGAAACAGGCCTTTTGGGCGGAACAGCAGAACGATGGCCATCAAAAGATAGATTCCCATCGAGGCAATTCCCACGCCCAAGGCATCGGCTTGCGCGGCAGCCATCACATTGCGCAGGATACCAGGCAGGAACGCGCGCAGACAGGTATCGATGATCCCCAGTGAAATGCCGGCGATGAAAGCGCCTTTGATTGAACCCACCCCGCCGATGACCACCACGACAAAAGTTGCAAGCAGGATCTGCTCTCCCATCCCGACCTGAACGGCAAGGATCGGACCGGTCATGAAGCCGGCAAGCCCGGCAAATGCCGCACCGAGTGCAAAGACCAGCGTGTAAAGCAGTCTGATATCAATACCCAATGCCCGCACCATATCCCGGTTTGTAGAGCCTGCGCGCACCAGCATGCCGATACGGGTCCTGTTGATGAAAAGATAAAGTCCGACTGCGACCAGCAGACCCGCGGCAATGATCATCAGCCTGAAAGGCGGGTAACTCAGACCCTCAAACAGCTCAACTGGCTGCGAGAGCGATGCGGGCAGCTGCGTGAAGACCGGCTGCCGCCCAAAAGTGAGAACGGTCAACTCATTGAAGATCAGGATCAGCGAGAAGGTCGCCAGCACCTGATCAAGATGATCGCGCTGATAAAGCTTCCGCATGATACCAAGTTCGATGGCAATACCCACCACCATGGCGGCGAGAATTGCCACTGGCAGCCCCAGCCAGAACATTCCCGACTGAACCGCGACAAAGGTGCCGATGAAGGCACCGATCATATAAAGCGACCCATGTGCCAGGTTGATCACGCCCATGATTCCGAAGATCAGCGTTAACCCGGCGGCAAGAAGAAACAGCATGACGCCGTAAAGAAGGCCATTGAGAAGTTGTTCGACGATGAGTGTCATTATGGAAACTGACCTTCAAAACAGATAATAACTGGGTGGCGCGCAACCTGTGCGCGCCCGCAACCCGGCTCAGAGCTTGCAAGCCTGCGCGTAGGAATCACCGTAATCCTCAATCAGTTTCTTCTTGATCCTGGTTGTCGGATTGCCGTCCTCGCCAGCCACGACATCGACCAGATACCAATCCTGCAGCGGATGCTGGTTCGGTCCGAAAGCGAAGCTGCCCCGGACAGACTGGAAATCAGCCTTGCGCAATGCTGTGCGCAGCGCTTCGATATCATCAACCCCGCCCGTCTGCTTTAAGGCCGAGGCAATCAGACGGCCAGCATCATAACCTTGCGTCCCATAATAGGTCAGCGGCCGGTCGGGAAAGGCCGCTTTCCATTTTGTCACCAGCGCATGACTTGCGGCATTGTCGATATCCGGGCTCCAGTGACTGGTCGCCATCAAGCCGATTGCCGCCGCGCCCAGAGATTTGAGGATAACTGCGTCACTGGATGGCTCCGAGAGAACCATCGGCACCTTGCCCAACAAACCGGCTTGCTGATATTGCCGCATGAATGCGATGCCCATACCGCCCGGATGCGACTGGAAAACCACGTCTGGATTGGCCGCGCGGATCTGCGCCATTTCTGCCGAATAATCGGTCTGATCAAGCTGGGTGTAGATTTCGCCGGCGATCTCGCCCTTGAAGCCGCGCTTGAAACCGGCGAGCGCATCCTTGCCCGCCTGATAATTGGGCGCCAGAATGAAGGCCCGCTTGAACCCCTCCTGCTCGGCGGCGATCCCCGACGCCTCATGCAGCGCGTCATTCTGCCACGAAACCACGAAGTAATTCGCATTGCAGTCCTTGCCCGCCATATTGGAGGGAGCGGCGTTGGCGCTGATAAAGATGCCATCATTATCGACAATATCGGGCACCGCTGCACCCAGCACATTGGAGAAAATGATCCCGGTGAACAGCTTGACCCCGTCTTCAGACATGAACCGTTCAGCGATTTGGCGTCCGTTTCCCGGCTTGGCGGCATCGTCCTCAACCTTGAGCTCGACTGCAACACCGCCCAGTTTGCCGCCCTCCTCGTCGATTGCAAGCTGCAGGCCGTCGCGAATATCCTGGCCCAGATAACCGCCTGGGCCCGACAAGGTCGTTATCACACCGATCTTGACCGGTTCCGCAGCAGCGCTTGTCGCCAGCCCCGATAGAAGGCCGATCAGCAACAATTTGTCTTTCATCGCATTCCCCTTTGAATTTTTATTGCTTGTTCCCGGAAGGCGCCCGATCATTAGCCCGGGCGCTGGCGTTTCAAAGTGCCACCCAGCCCTCTGGCGGGTTCTTGCCGGGGTGGATGCTGCCGCAATGCGGGCAGGTCCGCAGTTTCTCGTCATTGTAGAAAGCAGCGTAAAGCGGGGGCAGATCATCCACGATGGATTCAAGATCGACCTCGGCGCGGTGCACCAGGCCACTGCACTCGAAACAATACCATTCTACAGCGTCAAGCGCGCCTTCGGGCCGCGCCGGCTCGATCACCAGTCCGATCGATCCCTCCTGCGGACGCTGCGGCGAGTGTCGGATATGGGCGGGCAGCAAGAATATATCGCCCTCGCGGATCGGCACATCATAAAACTCACCGGTCGCCGTGTCGTGCAGCTTCAGCAGCATGTCACCCTTGAGCTGGTAGAAGAATTCTTCGACCGGATCGTCATGATAATCCGTGCGCTTGTTGGGCCCGCCAACCACAGTGACCATCAACTCCGCATCCTTGAAGACCAGCTGGTTGCCGACCGGCGGCTTCAGCAGATGCTTGTGCTCATCAATCCATTTTTGAAAGTTAAATGCGGCTCGTCTTGTCATATTGTTCCCCTTTTCGGTTTGCTTTAGGAAAGTTTCAGATCACAGCGCTCAAACGCCTCCCGGATCACGCGTTTTTCGGCTTCGGTCAGTTCCAGCATTGGCGCACGCACCGGTCCACCCACCTGACCCAGCAATTCCTGCCAGTATTTCTGATGCGCTGTCGGCTTTTCCGCAGGTCGCGTCGACTTGAAGGCGTGACGCAGGCTGTCAAGGCTTTTGAACACCGCCCTTGCCTCATCGGCTTTGCCGGCAAAGGCAAGATCGGTGTAATCGCGCATGCGGCGGTCAGCACGGCTCTGCAATGTGTAGGGTGGCGACGAACACAGATAGAGCTGCCAGCCCAGTTCCAGAATATTATCCAACCATTCCTCTTCCGATGCGGTGGAAACCAGAATGCGATCCCCGGCCAGTTGCGTGAGCTCGCGATACATCGCACGGGGAACCGAATATTTGATCGCTACCACCGTTTCAATGTCGGCCAGCCGATTGCATAATTGGGGGCTCATCAAATAGCCACTGTCGGGATGCGACCAGAGCGCAAGGCCGATATCCACACGCGAAGCGATGGTCTCATAGTAGCGCAGCAGCGTCTCGTCCTGGGCACGCAGGAAATGCAGTACCGGCGCATGGACAACAATATAATCTGCACCGCAGGCCTGTGCATGGCGAGCAAGGTCAATGACCACATCCATGTTTTGATCCGAGCAGGACATGATCGTCTGCGCCTTATCGCCCACCGCCGAAACCGCCAGCTCAAACATCCGCTTGCGCTCGTCCACCGACATCGCGAAAAACTCGCCCTGCTTTCCGGCAACGAAAAGCCCGTCAATGCCAAGATCATTGATCCAGTGATCGACATTGTTGCGAAAGCCCTCTTCATCGATCGCGCCTTGATCGGTAAAAGGCGTGTTTGCCGCAGCCCAGATTCCGCGCATGGTCGCGCGCGAATGGGTCTTGGCATTATGCCGGTCATACTTCATCGGAAATTCCTCGCTTCAGCACGGGTCACTCCAAACCCGCTTGTCTCTGATCGAGCCTGACTTTCTTTCATTCGGGAAGTATTGTAAGTAGAATATATTCATAAACAAAAACACATAAGTGATCGCATGCGACCCACACTGCGTCAGATTGAATGCTTCCAAGCCGTCGTCGAACTGGGAAATTTCTCCCGCGCCGCCGAGCGCGTGAAAACCACCCAGGCCAATCTTTCTCACACGATCCGCGATCTCGAGGCCGTGCTTGACGCACGACTTTTCGATCGTACGACCCGCCGGGTGAACCTGACCGAAGCCGGACGCGCCTTCGCGGTCGGCGCGCTGGCAGGACTTGCCGAAATCGACCGCGCCTCCGATAGTGTACGTGATCTTGGCAAGCTGCGGCGCGGTCAGGTCAGTATCGCAGCACCGCCGCTTCTATGCACCACGATCCTGCCGCAGCTGGTTCGTCGCGTGGCCGATGAACACCCCAATCTCGTGGTAAAGATCGAGGATGTCGGTCCGGAAATCGTGCTCGAACAAGTGAGAACAGGTCGGTGCGACTTGGGAGTGGGTACGTTTTCAGGTGAGGATTCCGATGTCGAAAGCCAGACGGCACTGCGCGACCAGCTGATGATCTTCGTATCGCCCCATCATGATTTTGCCGGCTATGATCACGTCACCTGGTCGCAACTCGATGATCAGCCACTGATCACCCTCACCCAGAAAAGCAATATCCGCCTGTTGACCGAAATGGGGTTCGAACAGGCAGGACTGTCGTTGAGGCCGCATATGGAAGTCAACCAGATCCATAGCGTGCTGTCACTGGTCGAGGTCAATGCCGGAATTGCCGTGCTGCCTGCCTATGCGTTCACTGCCCTGCGCGGTCGCGGCATTGTGGGACGCCCGCTCACAGAACCGGCGATCATACGCGAAGTACGCCTGATCACCCCGCGTGATCGCGAACAATCGGCGGCGACCGCTGCGGTGCGTTTGATCCTGCGCGACCTGCTGCGTCAGATGATCCCCGAACTCCCAGGAAGCGGAAAAAGCTGCTGACCTAAGCCCATTTATACTTGCCTCCTTTGTCGTTGCGGGATCAAATGACAAATTCGTTGTTTAGAATCAGCTGAAAAGGCGACTGCAACAACCAACCACGGGACGCCGATCGCCACGGCAGCAAGGGAATGCAGCCTCATGAAAACCTATCAAAAACTAGTATCAGCAGCCCTGATTGCGGTTGCGCTCAACAGCACGGCGATCACCGCGGTCTTTGCCAAGACGCTGATCTATTGTTCTGAGGCCTCTCCCGAAATGTTCGACGCCGCACAGACGACGTCCGGCGCTGTTTACGACGCTTCCGCGCGCAATCTTTCCAATGGGCTTGTCAAGATCAAGCGTGGCTTTACCGAGCTCGAGCCCGGTCTCGCAGAAAGCTGGGAGGTATCGGCCGACGGCAAGGAGTATAGTTTTCATCTGCGCAAGGGCGTGAAGTTTCACACCACCAGTTATTTCACGCCGACCCGCGATTTCGATGCCGATGATGTCATCTTCACCTTCGATCGCCAGGGCAACAAGGACAATCCCTATTATAATCAGGGGACCTGGCCGCAATTCGGTGCCTATTCCTTTCCCGCGCTGATCGACAGGATTGAGCGGGTCGACGATTACACTGTCAAATTTGTACTGACGCGGCCCGAAGCAACATTCATTCCCAGCCTGTCGCTGACATTTGCAGTCATTCAGTCCAAGGAATATGCCGACAAGCTGGTGGCCGAAAATCGCATCGCCGAGTTCAGCCAGCAACCGATCGGAACTGGGCCCTACCAGTTTGTTGCCTATCAGAAGGACAGTGCCATTCGTTACCAGGCCAATCCCAATTATTGGGCCGGCAAGCAAAAGATCGACAATCTCATTTTCGCCATCACCCCCGATGCGGCCGTGCGCCATCAAAAGCTCAGTACGGGTGAATGCCACGTCATCGCCGCTCCCAATCCCGCCGATATAGCGGAGATGAAGAAAGATCCGGCAATCGAAATGCAGAACAAGGAAGGGTTGAACCTCTCCTTCCTGGCCTATAATACCCAGCAAAAGCCATTTGACGACGTGCGGGTGCGAAAGGCGCTCAACATGGCCGTCAACAAGCCGGCCATTATCGACGCGGTTTATCTGGGCTCAGCGGTCGTCTCCGTCAATCCGCTGCCGCCCAGTGTCTGGGGCTATAACAAGACAGTCAAGGATGACGCTTACGATCCCGAACAGGCGCGCAAGCTGCTTGCCGAAGCCGGTGTCAATGATCTCAAGATGAAGATATGGGCAATGCCGGTGCAGCGGCCCTATATGCCCAATGCACGCCGGGCGGCTGAATTGATTCAGGCCGATTTTGCCAAGGTCGGGGTCACTGCCGAAATCGTCACCTATGACTGGGGTGAGTATCTCAAGCGCTCGCTCGACAAAGACCGGGATGGTGCGGTCATGCTGGGCTGGACAGGCGGCATCGCTGATCCCGATAATTTTCTTGCCGCTCTGTTGAGCTGCCAGGCCGTCGGCAGCGCCAATCGCGCCAACTGGTGCGACCAGGATTTTGAAAAGCTGATCCAGGCCGCCAAACTGACAACCGACCAGGCTGAGCGCAGAAAGCTTTATGAACAGGCGCAGCTGGTGTTCAAGGAACAGGCGCCATGGCTGACCATCGCCCATCAGATCGTCGAACAGCCGGTCAGCAAGAAGGTCAAGAACTTCCGGATCGACCCATTCGGGGGCTATCTTTTCGAGGATGTCGACATCGAGGAATAGGCCCGCAGCAACGCGAACCACATATATTGCTGACAAGCGGTTGAAGCCACACCGCTTGTTTTTGAGCGCCCCGCCGCAGCCCGGCGACAATGACTGACATATGCCGAGACTTGAAAAATGGATATCGTTGAACGCTTTCTAGCCTATACCCGCATCAACACCACCGCCGTGCCAAATGCGGATACCCTGCCCTCAAGCCAAGGGCAGCATATCCTTGCCCGCCTTCTCGCCAACGAGATGCGCGCGTTTGGCATGGAGGTCGAGGAGCGAGAGCATGCGATCGTTGTGGGCACATTGCCTGCCAATGTTGACCATAGCCAGATTGCAGAGTTTCCAACCATTGCCTGGGTTGCGCATCTTGATACCTCCGCCGAATACGCAACCGACACCCACGCGCATGTGGTCGATTATGCAGGTGGAGATATCCTGCTCAACAAGGCGACCGGCTCAGTGATCCGGCTTGAGGCCTTTCCTGAACTTCAGCACTATATTGGAGACAGGATCATCGTCACGGATGGCAGCAGTCTGCTGGGCGCAGACAACAAGTCAGCCATCGCCGAAATCATGCACGCCATGCAGGTCCTGACCGCGCATCCCGAGATCAAACACGGTATTGTCAAAGTGGTGTTCGTCCCCGACGAGGAAATTGGCCTGCTCGGCGCCAAGGCTCTTGACGTACCCTCCCTTCATGCCGATTTCGCCTATACGCTTGATTGCTGTGCGCGCGGGGAGATCGTCTATGAAAACTGGAACGCCGGTGAGTTTCACCTGTCGTTCAAAGGCCAGCCCGCCCACCCGATGTCAGCCAAGGGCAAGCTGCGCAACGCCATCCTCTATGCTCAGCAATTCATGGCGATGATGCCAGCCGGTGAGCGTCCCGAATATACCGAGGGCACCGAAGGCTATTACTGGGTCAAGGCGATCCAGGGAACGGTTGCCGAAACAAAGCTCACTATCGATATCCGCGATTTTACAACCCAAGGCTACGAAACGCGCCGCGCATTCATCGAGAATCTGGCAGCGAGTTTCAACCGTCTGTATGGCGAAGGCAGCGTGCAGCTCCACTATAAGCCCGTCTACAGAAATGTCGCCGAGACGCTACGCGGCAACAATTATTATCCTGTGCAGATCGCGCTTGAGGCCATGAAAACGCTCGGCGTCGAGCCACGTCCTTTACCTATGCGCGGCGGCTATGATGGCGCGGTCTTATCGGAAAAAGGCCTGCCCTGCCCCAATCTGTTCTGCGGCGCGCATAATTTCCACTCCATCTATGAATTTCTTCCAGTTTCTTCGCTGCAGAAAGCGTCGGAAATGGTTGTCGAGATCATCAAGACAGCACGCAAACCCAGCGGCTCTGCCTGACGCAAAAAGGCAGCAGCGATCGACGGCTTGATGGCAAATTCAGCAAGGCCTGCAGACGCTTTCTGCGCTCAAACCCTTTGCCGCCCGTCAAGCGACCGAGCAACCGGCCATCACCCGCTTTTAGGCATGGCGTTGCAGTGTGCGGCGCCCAGCGCCATGGGGTTTGCCATACGTGGCACGCCTCGCTGCCTGCGCGCATAAGGCAATTTTTTTGGAATAATGAAAAAGCGAGGGATCGTTTCCGCGTCATGGGTGTTGTTATCAGCAATCCATTGTGAGGAATTTCAATGACCAACAACAAAACACCCTACGCGCTCGTGGCCGATGACGATGTCATTATCCGCATGGACGCTGTCGACATTCTGGAGACGGCCGGCTTTCGGGTCAAGGAGGCGAGCAATGTTGAAGAAGCATTGGAATTGCTCGAAGCTGACGCCGACCGTTTTCAATTGCTGTTCACCGATGTCCAGATGCCGCCCAGCGAATTGACCGGTTTTGACCTCGCCCGCCGCTGCTCTCAAGACTGGCCTCATATCGGAATACTTATTGCCTCCGGCATGGTTCAGCCAGAAGGGGACGAACTGCCAAAAGGTGCGGTCTTTGTGCGAAAACCTTTCAGCGCAAATGTGGTTTATGATCACCTGCAGACGATTTTGCCGGATGGCAAGAAGCCGGAGCCACTCAAGACGATGGCGCTATAGCACCATTAGCAGCCGCCATGGTTGACGATGTTCGTCGGCCGTCCTGCTTCAGGCTGCATGCATCAGCCGATCTTCAGATATTTGCAGACGAAATCAAACGGAATAGCGGCGGGCGAGGGGACGAGTTCGATTGAATAACCTCTCGCCTCAACAGTCTTGCTTATATTGACAGCCTTCTCGACTTCAAAGGCCTTATCCTTATGCGGCTGGGACCAATGCTGAATTTCTGCCAGCGCGCGCGCCTTGGCGGTTTTGGCGTCGGGACAAACCAGCAACACGTTGCGATGCAACTCGCCAAATTCAGCGGGGTCATATCCACCCAGATTGATAAAGAATAGCTTGTTGTTATCCAAATTGTTGCGCCGCGGCACAATCTGGATGTCGTAACCGTCGAAATGGCGGATCTCTCCCCAGCAGTCCACATGCAGGCTTTTCGGATTGCCCCACCATTGCGACCGCAAATCATCATAGCAGTCCGAGGCGGTCTTTCCGACACAGAAGCGTATGTCGTGCAGCTCGACATTCGAACCGCCACAATCACCACCAATCTGGAACATGAACAATTTCATCGCGGAACCTCGCATCAGGAAATGGACTGTCTTCTGCTCAATCTAACGCAGATGGCGACAGAGGCAAATAAAAAACCGATTATCTTCATAGGCTTAGCGAGATTACATGAATTGCGCCGCCCCGCAGATTGCTTTCCATGTCAAGCATGTCCTAATATAGAGATCCGTAAAGCGGCAACTGGTCATCAGTTCTCTTGCTTGCCAGATGTGAAAGAGATCTTGATGAACAATGATTATGCGTTCTTGAACGCAGACGGACAATCTGCGGATGAAATACGCCGCTTTGATTGGGACAGCAGCCCGCTGGGCGCACCATCGCAATGGCCGGCCGCGCTGAAGACAGCGGTGCAGATGATGCTGGCATCGCATTTTCCCAAGGCAATTGTCTGGGGTCCGCATTTCATCACAGTTTTCAATGATGCTTTCCGTCCTATCCTTGGTGCCAAGGAAAACTGCATGGGCAAGTCTTTCAGGGCTATCTGGGCAGAGGCATGGCCCGAAATTCAGCCCATCGTCGAGAAGGCCTATCAGGGCGAAGCAACCTTCATCGAGGATTTTCCGCTGGTGATCAATCGCTACGGATATCCTGAAGAATGCTATTTCACGTTCTGCTACAGCCCGATCCTGCTTGAAAGTGGTGATGTCGGGGGGATGATCGACACGGTTGTCGAAACCACCGGAAAGGTTGAGGCCGAAAAGCGCGCCTCGATCTTCAATTCGGAACTCGCCCACCGCATCAAGAACACCTTCAGCATCGTCAATTCCATTGCCAATCAGACTTTTGTCGATGCCGACACCGAGCAGCGCAGCAAATTCACCGAAAGGCTGCATGCCCTTAGCCAGGCACACGAGATCCTGCGCCTGCAGAACAATTCGCAGAGCTCCCTCTCGCAACTTATGGGCGGTATTGCCTCTGCTCTGGGCGTAGCCGAGAAAATGGATATTGAGGGCCCCGAGATTGCAATAGGCTCAAAGGGCGTCGCATCGATATCGCTTCTCATTCACGAATTGACGACCAATGCCATTAAATATGGTGCACTTTCAAAAGAAGGTGGCCGCGTGCAGATCAGGATGGAGATTGTGAAACTGGACGGCACCGAGACGCTGACCCTTTACTGGAAAGAAAGCGGCGGACCCCAGATCACGGCACCAAGTCGAAAGGGCTTTGGCACAAAGCTGATCCGAACCGGCTTGCTTGGTACCGGGGATGTCAACCTGCGTTACCAGACGACCGGGCTTGAGGCGGTTATGACTGCCCCTCTCTTCAAACTCCGCGCTGACACGGGAAAATCTTGATCGTCAAGCGATATTAAGACCGTCCTGGAACCAATTGCCCTTCCGGTGATTATCATCGCGTGCACGGGAAGGCTTGCTAGAACGGAACAACTAGATTGGCGAATGAAGAGGCGCGCTGCGCCCATTTAATGGGACAGCTATATAGTTTGCGCAACGTTCTCAGAAGGATCATTGCGCAGCTGGACGCTGATGCGAAACAAGCACTTATATCCAGCATTTCCGATGATATTGTTATCCTACAACAGCAAGTTGAGGGGTTGGATGACGACAAATCGCGTGCCTTTGTGACAGGAGCGCTGGAGGAAAACAGACGAGTTGCCCTGTTGATGAAGTGATGAAAAACCACGGGCTTTCCCGTGGTTTTTGCTTTTGGCTTATGCAAGATATATACCGCAGATAATCAAGCCAGTTTGATCATCTGGCGTCGGCAGATCAGCTGTGAAACCGGTGAATGTGCTGAATTGCGATCATAAACTCCGCTCTCGCATCCTCTGGGCAGATCCCATCATCAAGGACGGCGATCAGTTTCTCAAGCGGCTTGAGCATCGTGGCCGTCATCTCGGCCGGCCATCGATCCAGAATGAACGCGGCGGCTTCCTCGGCGCTCCTGATCTGATTGGTCACGCCATTGATTCCGGCGACCTCAATCGGCTTATCCCAAAATCTGTTCATTGGCTTTCCCTTCTCTTTTAAAACGAGAATGGCAGCGCTTTGTTCCGCGCTTTAGAGCTTCCGCCACCGTGAAACCGGCTATCAATCCAGGCAATTTTCAGCGGAGTTGACCTTGCAGGAGCGCCCTTGCTACAAGGCAGGGATCCTCGTTGGGGTTGCATCCCCTTGCGCTCTCAAGCTGTCAGCCAAAGATGCAACGCGACTTTGTCCAAACTGAGACCCAAGTTGCAGGGAAATGCAGAATGCGGCCAGCTTCTCAGAGCATGCTTTGCATGCCGTTGCGCGCCATGTAATGCCTGGTTGCCAATCGGAGGCTCCGGGTTGGCCCCTTTAAGACGATGTTAGAAACAGATTATTGATAGAATAGATATTTTTAGATGTTGAACTTTCCCACGCTCTCCAGCACCGCCTTTCCTGCATGCCTTCTGCGATTTGATTTCAATCGCGGGCGTCGCTTTTTGCAGTGCATCATTGCATGCAGCAGATGGTGTCGATGGACCCGTCGCTTCTTGAACCGGGACGCTCAGCCGGTCAGGGAATTGCCTCAGCGGATCCTTGCGAGAATGCCACGGCCTTGCACGCGGAACACTGCCAGCGCTGCAGGATCGACTTTTGTTGCCATTGTTTACGATCGGAAATAGCTTGACCACACGATCGGCATCCTTTCCACGATCATCGGTCCGTTTCGTCTGCTCCCCGGTTTCAAACCTTTCAAGCCAGAGATTATAAGAGACAATCATGCATGAGATCATCTGTCCCCATTGCAGCAAGGCTTTCAAGATTGATGAGGCAGGATATGCCGATATCCTAAAACAGGTCCGGGACACTGATTTCGAGACGCAGTTGCATGAGCGGCTGGAACTGGCCGAACAGGACAAGCGCAACGCCGTTGAACTTGCGCAGGCCAGGGTCGCTCAGGAATTGCAGAAAGTTAGCTCAGCCAAAGATTCTGAAATCCAGCATCTACAGGCGAAGCTTGAAGCCGGCGAAGTTTCAGGAAAATTGGCGATCGCCGAGGCATTGAGCGCTGTGGAAAAGCAGCGCGACGCCCTGCTCAACGACCTTGAGAAGGCCCGACGCGATCAGGACGCATCCTCCAAACTCGCAGAGGCGAAGCTGGTCGCCGAACTGCAGAAGACGGCGTCAACCAAGGATGCCGAAATCCAGAGCCTCAAAGCCAGGCTTGATGCAAGTGAGCTTGCACAGAAACTTGCTGTGACCGAAGCGGTCGGTGTGGTTGAGAAGGAGCGCGAGGCGCTGAAGAATGGTCTTGCTCGGGTCGAGCTGGAAAAGCAACTGGCCGAAACAGCTCTCCGCGACAAGTATGAAACACAACTCAGAGATCGCGACGACGCCATCGAGCGCTTGCGCGATATGAAACTGAAGCTGTCGACAAAGATGATCGGTGAAACGCTCGAACAACATTGTGCCACAGAGTTCGACCGCATTCGGGCAACCGCATTTCCCCGCGCCTATTTTGAAAAGGACAATGATGCGCGTACCGGCAGCAAGGGTGACTTTGTTTTCCGCGATATGGACGACACCGGTGCCGAAATCGTTTCGATCATGTTCGAGATGAAGAATGAGAATGACGAGACGGCGACCAAGAAGCGGAATGAGGATTTTTTCAAAGAGCTCGACAAGGATCGCACCACCAAGGGCTGCGAATATGCGGTGCTGGTTTCACTGCTTGAACCCGAGAGTGAACTTTACAATACCGGTATTGTCGACGTCTCGCACCGCTATCCAAAAATGTATGTGGTCCGGCCACAATTTTTCATGCCAATCATCACGCTTTTGCGCAATGCGGCGATGAGTGCTCTCAAATACAAGACTGAACTGGCGCTGGTGAAAGCGCAGCATGTCGACATCACTCATTTTGAATCTCAGCTTGACGATTTCAAAACGGCTTTCGGGCGAAACTGGCGGCTGGCCTCAGATGGCTTCGAAGAGGCGATCAGGCGGATCGATGAAGCCATCAAAGACCTGGAAAAAACCAAGGATGCGCTGCACAAATCAGCAAACAATCTTCGTCTTGCAAACGACAAGGCGGAGGATCTGACGGTGAAGCGTCTAACGCGAGGCAATCCGACGATGGCCGCCAAATTCGCCGAACTCAAACCGGCCGACTGAGCAAGACCTCAATGCGGAATTCCGTGCGTCTCGCGGGAGCCATGGCTATCATCCCTCCTCGCCGGATTTGATGGGCGGCTCTCGAAGCCGTTGCTGGGCCTGCATAGCGTGCAGCCGGTATTGGACGGCTAGGATTTCCGGCAAACTATCCGGCAATCGAATTCGCTGAGTGGGGACAGAAACCGCACCACCGAAACGAATTTTCTGTCACAGAACCCTTCAGTCCGCTATCCCCCTTGCCTGGAGCCGCCATGTTGCTTATTCCCACCCGCAATAGAAGCAGCGTTAAGAGGATCAGAGAGAATGGAAGATGCAATTATTCGTGTCACCGATCTGTCCGTCCTCTTTGACAATGCATCGGCTTTAGCCGCAGTCAGCGTCTCCATTGCGCCAGGAAAAATAACCGTGATCTGCGGCGCAAATGGTTCAGGGAAAAGCACCTTGTTGCGGAGTATGGCGCGACTACAAGCGCCCTCGCAAGGCACCGTCTTCTTCGAAGGAACGGATATCAGCCGTTTACGGCGCATTGATCTGGCCCGCAAGATCGCTGTTCTTGGACAGATGCCCGAAGTGCCGGCCGGGCTGACCGTAGAGGAACTGGTTGAAAATGGTCGACATCCGCATCGACGTTTGTTCTCAAGACTGGGACCGGAAGATCAACGATTTATTGAGGATGCAATTGCCCAGGTTGGTCTGCAAGACTTGCGTCAAAGGCATGTGGCATCGCTGTCTGGTGGTGAGCGGCAACGGGCATGGGTTGCGCTCGCCCTTGCGCAGAATCCCACTGTACTTTTTCTCGATGAACCGACGAATTTCCTCGACATCAGACACCAGTCTGAACTGTTATCGCTGTTGAAAAAGCTGAACCGGGAACGCGCGCTGACGATCGTTGCCGTCCTCCACGATCTCAACCAGGTGATTGAACTGGCAGATCATGTGATCCTGATGCGCGAAGGCCATTTGATGACAACAGGGGAGCCTGCAACCGTCTTCACAAAGCCGCATCTCAAACAGGCATTTGATTTCGAGATCGATATTACCCAGCATCCGGATTTACCGATCCCCTTCTGCCTTCCCCGCTGGGTCCATCATCGCGATCGGCCGTGAGAAAATGAAAATGAATGCTGCAACCACGATGCGATCGCGCGCTTTCGGGCTCGCTTTAATCCCGATCATCCTCGGAATCGTGTTGCTGGTGCTTCTGTCCTTTGCAGACCTGATTGCCGGCAGTGGTCAGGTCACAATAAAGGATCTGTTGCTGGCACCCGCAAGGCCGCAATCGGTTGCACAGATCATCATCGAAACGATCCGGCTCCCGCGGGTGTTTGCAGCCATCCTCGTCGGAGCGGCCCTCGCAACTGCCGGTACCATCATGCAGACGATCCTGCGCAATCCACTCGCCGCGCCTGATATTCTAGCAGTGACCAGCGGCGCACAACTCGCTCTCGTCATATCGAGCCTGTTGTTGCCCTTTGCGTTTCCTGGTTTCGCAGCAACCATTCTCGGCGGCGCGATCGGTGGGATGGTTTGCTTGTCCGTGGGGGGCGGATTGCGCGCGCAACCCGTCAGGCTGGCACTGGCGGGGGTTGCGGTCAGCCTGGCGTTTTCAGCACTGACCGCAGCAATCATTCTAACCGCAGACGATCGTGCATCCGGAATTATTCTCTGGTCTTCGGGCATTCTGGATCAGACCGGCTGGAACAAAATCCTATCGCTCGTTCCACTGGTTTTCGCCGGAATTATACTGCTGATCATGTTTGGCAGACAATTTGATGTCATGAATTTGGGCAATGATATTGCCTCAAGCCTCGGCCTGGGAAAAGCCACAGCCATCATTGGGCTTTTGCTGTCCGTCATCCTGGCTGGAGCAGCTGTCTCCATCGCCGGACCGATTGGCTTTATCGGCCTCGCCGTACCGAATTTCTTGCGGGCAGTTGGTTTAATCAAACATCGTATCCTGTTGCCAGCTGCATGTATTTGGGGTGCGGTCGCCTTGTTGGGCGCCGACGTTATTGCGCAAGGGTTGAGCAAGGAAGGCAGGGTCGTTCCAACCGGGATTCTCGCGGCGTGTCTGGCTGCGCCCGTTCTGATCATGATACTTCGCAAGGTGAAAACGGAGGCAGGCAGTCGCGCCAATGTTTTGCTCGCCACCGTGCTGTTTGCTCGAAAGCCCATGCTTTATGGCTGCCTCTTGCTGGTCCTGTCCGCAGCAGTCTTCGCAGGGCTCACATTGGGCGACGGCATATTGGGCAGACAAATCGATTGGAGTATCGCCTATACGCTGCGCATGCCTCGGGTTTTGATCGCGATGGGCGCTGGCGCATTATTGGCCGTGGCAGGATTGTTGCTTCAGGCCGTGACCAGAAACCCGTTATCAGGGCCAGAAACGCTTGGGCTTGCGCAAGGGGCCGCGCTGGCAAGTCTGCTTGCACTCCTGATAGGCTTTGTTCCGGGAAGCCCCCTCTTTGCCTTGTTCGCCGCCCTGGGTGCAGGTAGCGTCGTTGTCTTGATAGCGGTAGTCGGGCGTCGTTTATCGCCAGCGAGCATCGCCTTGACCGGACTGGCGATTGCAGCCAGCCTGTCAGCCTTAAGCACCCTTGTGGTGATTGAGGCCAAGCTGCAGGTTGCGGAAGCTCTTTCCTGGCTTGCGGGATCGACCCATGCGCGCAGTTGGCAGGATGTTGAAGCGCTTTCGCCCTGGCTAATCCTGCCGCTGCTGACATTGGCGCTTGCAAAGCGGCTTGATATACTCGCGCTCGGTCATGACGGGGCTCAATCGCTAGGGGTTGATCCCGCCTCAACCAGGATATGGGCGATGGTGCTCGCCGCCTTCTGTGTTGCAGGCGCGGTGGCTGCGGTCGGCGCCATCGGCTTTGTGGGATTGATTGCACCGCATGCGGCGCGTCTATGCTGCGGCGCACGCTATCGGCATCTCCTGCCCGTCACGGCACTGATCGGCGCGATCCTGACTGTTTTGGCGGACATGATCGGACGTTCCATCATTGCGCCTCATGAAATCCCGGCAGGCATAGTGACCGCCTTCATCGGGACCCCATTGTTTATTGTCTTGATGCGCAAGCAATCCCGCTAGGGTACCGCACTCATCGCACGATTTCCATTCAGACTGCGAGCGCGCTGGTCGTTTTCTCAACCAGCCGCGCCATTGACCTGGTGGATCCGAATGGCCAGATATCACCACCGATCGCATAGACCTGTTTGGCGGCAACCATCGGCAGAACAGACCAGATGGCGCTTTGGCTCAGCTCATCGGGCACAGCGTCACCGAGCATCAGCAGTTTTGTATCTACGCTCACGCTTGCCAGCTCTTCAAGCCCAATCGTTGTAAAGCCAAAGGGCTGAGTGCCAAACTCGGCACCAAGCGCGAACCCGGCTTGCAGAAGCGTCCTCATGATCAGAGAATTCGACGTGAAAACGCGCAACCGGGCAACCCCAGGCAACGGCTGTGCAACAATCAGCTTGACGGAATCGCGGTTGTTTTTTCCAACAGCAATCAGTCGCTCCTCAAATGACTGCCATTCTGCCTCCCCGATTCCCGCGCGATCGATGGCTTTTGCAACAGTTGAAAGATCGCGTTTTGTGGCCTCATAGAAATCCGGAGCATTGGTGCCTGCATCCAGGAGAAGCGTCGGAGCGATTGCTTTCAACCGGGCCGCAATCGTCGCATGGCGCAAGGCAGAGGTCACGATCAGGTCCGGTTTGATGCGCATCAGCGCTTCAAGGCTTGGTTGCTGGCGGCCCCCCACGTCAAGGGCGCCAACCAGCGCTTCATTGTCGATCCCAACCCATCGCCTGTAGCCACCCAGATCAGCCACGCCCGCAGGAACAAGCCCCAGTGAGAGAACCATTTCGGTTTCGGCCCATTCGAGGGTCACGATTTTGCGAGGCACGTCGGCGGCACCTATGCGCGGAAGCGCGGTCAAAGCCGCTCCAACCAGAAACCCGCGACGGGATAAGCCTGCTACCATCGAACGCTCGTCGTTGCCACAACGGATCGGCCTTGGCCAAAATAGCACTGGCTTGTGGAATTGCACCCTGCCACATATTTCTTGTCGCCAAGATTATAGGCGTTGACCTGCAAGCGATAGTTACCAAGATCGTAACGCAGGAACGCGTCAAGCAGTGTATAGGATGGCACGTAGAATGTATTGAGCGTGTCACCCGCCGTCTTGCCAATACGACGCACCCCGCCGCCAACAATGAGCGTGCCATCGATGCTGTTTGGCAAAGGCATGTCATAGCTGACGAAAAGTGACTGCTGGTTCTTCGGAACCGTATAAGGCAGTTTGCCGATCTGAGCCGGATTCTGGCTTTCGCTGACTTCCGGATCCTGGAAGCTCAGTCCACCCGTGAGGTTCAACCGGTCCCACAAGCGTGCCGTTGCTTCCAGTTCAACCCCGCGAACACGCACTTCATCGGTTTGATAGTAAATGCCGGAGATACGATTGACGACATTTTGCTGTTCAGCCTCAAATGCCGAGAGTGTTAGCGAATAGTCCTCGCCTTCCGGCGCGTATTTCAGACCGACCTCCTTCAAGGTACCGGTTGTCGGCTTCAACGGCGTGTCGGCAAGGGTAAGCGTCGGCAGGAACGACGTCGAATAGAGCGCGTAGGGGACAAAACCTGAATCGAAAATATAAGCTACCCCGACCCGCCCGGTGAATTTATCGGGATTCTGATCATAATCCACGCTGCGGCCCGTAGACAGGGTCGTCTGCTCGGAATCGATGCGGGCAAAATCCTTGCGTCCACCGAGCGTAACGCGAAGTTTTCCCGCCTCGATTTGATCCTGCACATAGATTCCGGTCTGATACTGCTTTTGCAACAGACGTGTCGTGGGCGAAAGCCTGGCTATGGATTTGTCGTAGGTCGGGTTGAACAGGTCTTGAGAAGGACCACTCGCAGACGCTGTGTGATTGTCCAACCGCTGCCACTGCTGATCAACACCAAACAGCAAGGTATGAGACAATGGGCCGGTCTCGAAACGGGATTCCAGTTGCGTGTCAAACGCAATTGCATCCAGTTCCGGCTGAGCGAGGTAATTGGTGCGCGGAATGGTATGACCGTCCCAGCCACTCGATGGCAGGACGCCGGTGAACAGGTTGCGGTAGTCGGTTTTCATGTGCGAGTAGCGGAAATTCTGACGCAGCGTGAAGGTATCATTGAAGCGATGTTCAAATGCATATCCGACGTAGCCGATTTCCTTTTTGTAGACGGCGCTGCGTGGGTCTCCATCGGAAAAATCACGGGCAATGTTTTGCCCTGACGGGGTCGGAAGAACACTGCCATAAGCCGGAATGATAACACCGGCCTGTCCCATATCATCTTTGAGATAGCCGCCCGATACGATCAGGCTCGTCTCCGCATCCGGACGCCATGCGATGCTTGGATTGATCGCAAAACGATTGTTCTTTCCGAAATCATAGGAAGTATCGCTGTCACGGAACATGCCATTGAGCCGATAGTTCAGTCGCGGATCATTATTGATCGACCCGGTGGTGTCGAAACCCAATTCTTTGCGCGCGAAGCTGCCACCACGCAGATAGACCTCATGCGCGGCTTCAGCCTGCGGCTGTTTGCTGACCATATTGACGATGCCGCCAACGTTACTCTGTCCAAACAAGGCCGAACTTGGCCCGCGCAGGATTTCCACGCTTTCAAGCGAATAGGGTTCGACGACAAAGCCGGAGTAACCACCCGACTGGCTTGCAATCTGGGGAATGCGCAAACCGTCGAGATAAAGATCCGCAGGAAAACCGCGGACGGTAAAATAATCAGATCGAACGTCTGCACCGTAACGCTGAGCGTTCACATTTGCGCTGTAAAGCATCGCTTCACTCACCGACTGAACAGCTCTGTCATTCATATTATCGAGGGTTACAACGGAGACTGATTGCGGGACTTCACGAAGAGCCATGTCACTTTTGGTGGCGGCGCGGCTGTAGTCAGAAATATATCCCTTCACCGGGATGCGCGGCCCGGTGCCTCCGCTTGTCTGAACCTCAATAGTATTGAGTTGAATAGCACCCGCTTCCTGAGCCATCGCCGGCTTGGACAGCACAAGTGCAGCCACACCCGACAGCAACATCGCCTTGAGTAACGCCTGCAAAGAGAAACGATCTGTTTTGTGATTTGGATTTCGTTCGCAGGCAGCGACGCCACTCGTCTTCAATTCGGCTCTCCTGGTCGTTCATCAAGCGAACGATTTATGTCCCGCTGACGATAACGACCGCAGGCTTTGACTGTCATCTTTGAGGTTGCGCAATTGTAGAATTCAGAATAATTCTAAATTACACACGCATATCCATGCGTTGCGCGCCAGAATATATTCATCATCAGCTGTTGAGTCAGGCCAAACTCGGTTGCAATCGGGTCAAAATTCTGCAATTTCCGTCAAATATGACTTTTTTAGTCAAATTGGGCCAATTGGAAGTTAGAATGCGACCGAAGCATGCCATCGACTATCAGAACATCGACCGACCGCTGGCTGTGATGCGGCGTGAATACAAAACGACTACAAATTTCGGCTGGCATAGTCATCGACGCGGGCAGTTTCTGGTGGGAAACAGCGGCTATATGACCGCGATGACCGAAGAAGGCGCGTTCATGCTACCCGGCGGCTACGCAATACTCATTGCCCCTGACCTGCCGCATGCGGTTCAAACCTTCGGAGAATGCAGAATGCATTCTGTCTATCTGGAGGAAAGCGTCTTGCGGGGCTTCTGGGGGCCGACAAGGATTGTGAAAGTTTCAGCGCTGCTTGATGCAAGCATAGAGGCGCTCGCCAATGAACCGGTGCTCTATGATGAAAGCGGCAGAGGACACCATCTTGCGGCGCTCATTCTTGATGAAATTCGCAATGCAGATCCACAGCCCTATACCGTTCCGCTCCCGTCCGAAAAGCAGCTGCGCAGACTCTGCCGGGATCTGCTCGATAATCCAGGCAATAAACTCACCATCGATGACTGGGCTGATAAGGTCGGTATGAGCCGTCGGACAATGACGCGCAAATTTCGATCGGAAACAGGCATGAGTTTCATCGAATGGCGACAGCGACTGCGGGTCTCGCATGTCATGCGTCGCTTAGCAGAGGGGATCCCACTCGCTGTGGCAGGAACGGAAGCCGGCTATCAGAGCCTCTCAACATTGCGCAAAATACTCAAGACATGGTCATCTTGAACCGCCCCATTTTGCGCAGCAGCAGCGATCGCAACGGCTGATCCGATGCAGGGGTTGGGTGACCGCAACAAAGCGTTCTTGCTGATCGGATTGGAAAAATCAACTTCAAGCCGATTGAACGCTTTGCGTCGACATGAGCAGACCCAGACGAACCAAGTTCAGCGGATGAGCAGCACAGTTTATCGCACCCGTTTCAGGCTGAGCCTTCGCAATTGCCTTGTGAATGCTCGCATCCTGATTGTCTGCGGTGATAAGCTGACGAGCGGCACATTCTTTGGAGCATCCCTGGTTACTCGATGAATTGTCGCTCCCCTCTCACATGGGCGGGGCTCAGAGGACTTTTCGTAAGCAACGGGCCCTTTATTCGCGAGGAATGCATTCACGCTGCAGCTTCCTTTTGACATGAAGCGGGTGATCGATCACCTGATTGCAGACGCGAAGCGGCATATGGAATGAAGCCCGCTCTTAAATTTTGTGATCGCGCGCGATCCTTGCCGCCCTTAAACGCTGCGTTTTAGCATCCAAGACGGATTTTTTTTGGTCCATGATCGCTTTGGCTGTCTTATCGGTCGCGGCTTTCTGCGCTTCCATCCGAGAGAGTACAGGTTTGAAAAGCGCATTGGTGGTGTGGTGTTTGATCAATTTTCTGATCTCCCGTTTTCACCTTTCGTATTGCTAACGCGCACGGCTCCTCGAACAACCGCCGCCACTACGCTGCAAGACGTTAGAAAGTTTAGACCATTCGCTGGAAAATGGCTTCTTGATATCTAGAGAGCGAATGGGTGCCGGTTGGGCCAAGTGAAGAATAGACTCATTCTTTGACGGGGGATAGTTCCTGACCGAATAATTTGATGGCCTATGCAATTAAACCTCCCTGTTAACGTTTGATCACCTTTATGATGCAGCAAATAAAAAAGGCCGAGCGTGCACTCGACCCTTTCGACGTAATCTTCAAATCAATGCCAGTACATCCGTGGTCAAAGATAGAGGAAAACGTCCTTATGCAGCCTGAAGATTACACGCCGACATTTTACCGGACTTACGATCCTGTTCGAGATCGTAAGTCAGCTTCTGGCCTTCTGTGAGTGAAAACAGGCCAGAGCGTTCAACGGCCGAGATGTGAACGAACGCATCCGCACCACCATTGTCAGGCTGAATGAAGCCAAAGCCTTTTGTCGAATTGAACCACTTAACTGTTCCGGTGTTCATGATGAACCCTTTCGTAAAGATTATGAATAACGACACGAGGTTACGTGGCGTAAACAGATACGATTTTTAAAAAGGGGGTTCGTTCAGCGCACCATGCTAACTGTGCAATAAGCAAAAACTCTTCAAGAAAATATCGATGCCCATCATGTAATATTTTTGATGGAAGTTGTCAAATAACATTTTCGAAATATTATAATGAGGCATTTATTATAGAGAAAAATATTTAAAAATAAGACAGATATTTCTAGAAATTCTATACGAAAATTTACTTTTATTCTTTCTTTTTTATCGTGTCATTCAGCGAGCCACGCGACCACCGGCGATCATAGCGCTGGTGACATGGAGGACGCCTTCTCGGAGCTGGCGGTGGCTCCTGATCGATCGGTCGAGTGGTCCGCGACCAAGCCAGAATTGTGCGAGGCTCTGGTGACAAGGAATGACAATATCATTGGCATGTCGAATTGACATGGCTGAATAATTACGTTGATATCAATCTATATAAGCAAGATACCAATCGCTTTTCATAGCCGCAGGCCGCGGAGTGGCGAGGCAGCGTAATCATTGCGACGCTGCATGGGTCAGGGAAACCCTGCTGACGGACAGGCCGACCGGTCGGATGACAGGATATACACGTCAATTTTTAATGGGAGAGAGATCATGAAGATCGTCACCAGCCTGAGTTTTCAGGGTCAGTGCCGTGAAGCCTTCGAATTCTATGCAAGAGTTCTCGGTGGAAAGATTACGGCCGCGATGCCCTATGGCGACGGCCCGCCGGACATGCCGCTGACCGATGAAAAATACAAAACATGGCTGATGCATTGCTGGCTCGAAGTGGGTGACCAGGCCTTGATGGGTGCAGACATGGATGTGCAATGGGCTCGCAATGTGGACAAGCCAAAAAACGGCTTTGACGTCACGTTGCACACGTCGGACAAAGCCGAAGCCCAGCGCTGGTTCGAGCAGCTTTCTGAAGGTGGCAAAGCGGTGATGCCGTTCGGCGAAACCTTCTGGTCACCAGGCTTCGGCTCCCTTGTTGATCGGTTCGGCATTCCCTGGATGGTGAATACCATTCCAGCATCCGACTGGAAGCCGTCCCAGAGCTGATCCACAAACAAGCACCGAAAACGCGCGCAGGTGCCGAAGGCAGCGCTAACCGCACCTGCTGGGAGCAATTCTCCTCCAGCGTCCAAGGATGCCGAAGATACCTATCGGGGAAGAGCATGCGCATTTCCTACCGTTGGATGATCGTCGCGGCAGGCGGCCTTCTGGGATGTGTCGCCGCCGGGGCCATGTTCTCATTGCCAGTTCTGCTGCGACCCATCGCTCAGGAGACGGGGTGGTCGATCACCGGAATATCCTCGGCAATGACGTTCGGCTTTCTCGCGATGGCGGCGGCAAGTATCGTATGGGGAAGCCTCTCCGATCGGTTCGGCCCCCGCCCGATCGTGCTGGCAGGCTCGGTGATGCTTGCTTTGAGCCTTGCACGCGCCAGCCGGGCTGAAACTCTTGGCGAATTCCAACTGATTTTTGGTCTGCTGGTCGGGACAGCGACTGCCGACGTCTTCGCACCAATGATGGCATGCGTCACCGGCTGGTTCGAAACCAGGCGCAGCCTGGCAGTTTCGTTGGTTTCCGCCGGCATGGGCATGGCTCCGTTGACCATGGCACCTTTGACGGCGTGGCTGGTGACACTGCACGATTGGCGCAGCGCAATGTTGATTATTGCCGGCATTGCCGCCAGCCTGATGATACCTGCAGCTTGCCTGGTGCGTAGCCCTCCAGCGATGCATAAAGGTTCAAACGAAATGCTGGCCGATGCGCTCCAGGCGGATATGTCAGTGCAACAGGCAGTCCGATCGCCACAATTCTTCACACTGATGTTGGCAAATTTCTTTTGCTGTGCAACGCATTCCGGCCCAATCTTTCACACGGTGAGCTATGCCGTGACCTGCGGCATCCCGATGATTTCAGCGGTCTCGATCTATAGCGTTGAAGGACTGGCCGGCATGTTTGGCCGTATCGGTTTCGGGCTCGCCGGCGACCGGTTCAGCGCCCAGCGGGTATTGGTAATGGGACTTCTCGCTCAGGCCTTTGGCGTGCTTGCCTATGTTTTTATCTCAACACTTGCACCCTTCTACGCGGTCGCCGCATTGGTGGGTTTCATCTATGCCGGTACAATGCCACTTTACGCCGTGATCATAAGAGTAAATTTTCCGATGAAAATGATGGGTACCATCATTGGAGGTACAGCCATGGCTGGCAGCCTTGGCATGTCGACAGGACCCCTTCTGGGTGGGTTGGTCTATGATCGCTTCGATTCCTATGTCCTGATGTATATTGGCTCATCGGGCATGGGGCTGGCGGCCGTGCTGATCCTGATGACGTTTCGCCCATTTCCATCACGCCAAAGCACGATGGCGGCAATTTGAAGAACCCTTTGCCCAGGTTCTCCCCTCATCTATCGGCTTCCATCGACTGTTGATCGCCAGCCAAGTTTTCATGCGCCGCCATTCGTCGCGCATGCGGACGGACTCAGCCTGTTGCTGCCTTATGCAGCTTGTCAAACAATTGCCGATGACATCACGCAGATCCTGCGCATGTCCAGTCAAAGCACAACGCGCAGAAATGGCCTTTCCCGACGTACCGCCCCTTGAGAAGGCAATGAGCTTGCCTGCGATGGCAAAGCCATTCATAACTACAGTCATAACCCTGTTCGATTGCATAGAAGGGCGTTCCGACGCCGCGTTTCGCGCAACCGGAGCAGGACCGGCTATCGCCAGCCAGCAAGTCTACGGCCTCACCGACAGGACATCTGGTTGCCAGCAGATCCTGAAACAGCAGGTTAAGGGAAGGGAAGCGCAATGGATCTGGCCAGTATCATCTCAATTGTTCTCGCCGCCGCTTCCATCGGGTTCATCATCCTCTTTCTGATGAACCATTTCGTTCTGCGCGACTGAAGAACGCCAGCCCCTGTTTGACTGCGGTTCGCATTCCGATCCCATTTTCATTTCGCGACCTTTTCCCAATCACCAAAATGCCAGGTTCCGCCATCATTTCCATCAGATTGCGCAGGCCCAATTTTAAGCCAAGATAATATCAGATCATCCACTGACCAAAAGCGTGCAACAAAACCTAGAGGTGGAAGGGCGGCATAAAAAGCTTGCGTTATGCACATAAATGAGTCAACTCTTGTACAAGAAAGGATGTACAAAAATGCCCTTCAATATCAATGATCCTACCGTCGATGCGTTGCTGGATCAAATAATGAAACAAAGTGGCGTCCGAACAAAAGTCGGTGCAATCCGCATGGCACTACAGCATGAAGCTGATCGTCTCAGCCACCAGACGCCCTTGCGAGACAAGCTAGCAGCGATCCGTGCGAAAAAAAGGCGGGTTCTGGGTACAGCTGTTCCTGACGTGAACCATAAGCAACAGATGGATGAGTTGTGGGAGGAAGAGGATTGAGTTTTGTAGATGCCTCCATCATTGTTGCTATTCTAAATGAAGAGCCGGGGTATCAGGAAATCGAGAAGCGGCTAAATGAGGAGAAGAAGGGCCTGTATGTCTCTCCCCTTGTTCGTTTTGAGGCTACGATGGCGATTGCACGTATCTCAATAGAGGCCGCCAAAGGTAAGGTTGACCGGTCGGCTATCATAGCGGAAGCGAAAGCTATCGTTGACGAGATAATTGACGTGCTGGATGCCAAAGACATTTCCATCGATGCGAAAGTCGGCAACCTCGCAACCGAGGCTGCAATACACTATGGAAAAGTGGCCGGCCATAAAGCTAAGCTGAACTTTGGTGACTGTTTTGCCTACGCTGCGGCCAAAGCATACCGACTGCCGCTTCTATATAAAGGCAATGATTTTTCAGAAACTGATTTGGCTTAACGATTTTCCGAAAAGCCGCCAGAGAACGACTCGCGGATATTTCCATTGCGATTAATATATTCGCGATATTTTCCAAACATATACAAGGAAGAAACATCGACTCTACTGGATTGTGTTGCGAAGATTTGAGTTGAACGGAGGATGGGTTCTCTCTGGACGCAATTATGCAGCGAGTGCTTTGGAGTGTTGTTTGGTAGAGAGTGCATTTGCGCTGAAACGATGCCTTTTTGTTTACACATCGTGTGAATGTTCTATACCGGCGAGCGTGATACCGGCTGCCGTTTCTGACTTGAAACCAAGCACGAAGCGTGTGGGTCGTGTGATGCGACGGCGATCCTGCTCAATCAATTTGTTCATGTATTTGCTGGAGCGAATGACAATAGGTCTGCCGATCTGTCTAAGCCGGTTCTCTGCATCACATTGTAGAACAGTAATCCTATTGGTCTCGTTTGCATCGATGCTGATGCACACTGGCCTGCCATCGCACGCTATATGTACAGCCGCTCGCCTTTGACCTTGATGTACGTCTCATCGCGGTTGCATTTGCGTGTGACCTGACGCTTTTCCGATTGAACAGTTCAAGCAGTTTTGCACTGAAGCAGATGACCCAGCTGTGGACGGTTGAATGATCGAGATCAATGCCACATTCCGCCATCATTTCCTTCAGATTGCGCAGGCTCAAATTGAAAGCCCAGATAATATCAGGTCATCCATTGACCAACAGCTTGCAACAAAAACCGGCCGAAGGACGCACTAAATTTGCTCCAGCCCCGACCGCGGCTTTCGATGTCAAGGCAAGCCTAAGCGATCTCATCACGGTTGCGCCGCCGCAGAGACGCTCTGGAACGATGGCCGAAATTAAGAGGTTGAAGATTAACAAACGAGATGGTTTGAAGGACCTTTTGCAGTTGCCAACTCCAAGAAAGCATCGCTCTGCCGAGCCTATCGCCAAACCTCGCCCACAATCTCCGTTTTCTACTCCAGATAACCCATCAAAGGTTTGCCGTCCATGTCATGAACAAAAATGGTCAGCAGGATAAGCTCGCTGTTGTGTGTTCGCGCGAAGAATACCGGCACCCCCACGGAACGAGCAGGAAGATCGATTGTCCACACAGTTATCACAAGGATAAATTATGAGTCGTCTTTGAGGCATAAAACCCAACGAATGCAGGGTTTATCGTTCTACATTAAGAAGAGATGGTGCTTCGCTCGCATCCTTTCGATGAGCAACAAGGGCGAGCGGGCCATCTCCGGCGCCAGATCACGCTATGCAACGACGCCGTCATCGGACGCTGGATTATTCAGCCGTGTAGCAAAAGCCGTTTGGGCCGCATTGCGTGCCTGCCTGTCAGCCAGTTCGTTGCCGATCACACCAGCGTGGCCCTTGCACCATGTCATGGCCACATGCGGGTAGCGTTCTAGAAGGTGATCGAGTTTCCGCCAGATCTCCATGTCAGGAATGGTGCGCCGCCGGAGGTGACGTTTTGCCGTAAGCCGCTTCCAGCCATTGTTTCGCCAGATCGCTCTCCAGCGATGGCAACCCTCCATGACATAGGCGGAGTCGGTCCAAAGCGTGACCGCGCAAGTCGGCATGGCGGTGGCGATCCAGTTCATCGCATTCAGCACGGCAAGAACTTCGAAACTGTTGTTGGATATGCCCGGTGCACTGCCAGACGCAGCATATCGCTGACAATTGCCCTCGTAGACAATGAATGCCCAGCCCCCCGAGTGCGAAGCAACGTCAAAGGAACCGTCCGTATGGATGTGGTAGCTGCTGTCCATAATGACGTGATAGCACTGGTTCGTGGGTTGATCGAGCCGTTTCTATCGTCGGCGCCGGACCCGGTCCGGCTTGGTGATCTGTCTGCTGAGAGAAAGACCAGCGAGGCGAACCAGCTGCACCTATGAGTTTCGAGGTGTCGTCGGCTGCCGTTCTCACCGGATAAAGACGCACGCGCAAGCAAAAGACAAAAATTTGTCGGGAAGCGTAGGTCAGCACGTACGACAGGCGTCACTTTCCTATTCGCGCCTTGCGGCTCTAATTCCCTGATTGAATTTCTGTCGCAAGCTTCAGGTGTCACAGTCTGGCCAGAGCGAGGGATCTACGCGCGCCGATCATATTCGCTTGCCATGTCCGCGCCAGTATTACAGTCAAATTTCCGGCAAGTCACAAAATATGCGGCTAGGTTTGGTTGAGTTGAAAGATAAGACTAAGGAATTTCGGTTGTAAGACAGATGAACTTATGCTCAGATCATGTCGTTCGGATCTTCTTGATGTATAACCGTGAAGCATTACGAAAGGGAATTGCATGGAATTGCTAAATCCCCTTGTCGACCCCGATGCAACATTCATCTCTACAGGCAGATTACCGCCTGCTGATCGCGTCAAAACACTCGTGACTGAGGCGCATGAGCGGTTCGGCAGCGTCGGACTCGGCAAGAACTCACAGGTATACCCGGCTCTGGCAAGGGTGCCCGAGCGCCTGTTCGGCATATGTGTGGCCGGTATCGACGGTCAACTGTTCGCCGTGGGAGATGCCGATCATGAATTCACCATTATGAGCGTCTCCAAACCATTCATCTTTGCGCTCATCTGTGATCTGATCGGCGCAACGGGTGCCCGTGAGCGGTTGGGCGTAAATGCGACAGGCCATGCTTTCAATTCGCTTGCAGGTATCGAGCGCGACAAGGATGGGCGCACCAATCCAATGGTCAATGCCGGCGCCATTGCAACGACAAGTCTGGTACCGGGCAAGACCGAAGCCGAGAAGTGGCATTTCATTCAACAAGGCCTGTCTCGCTTTGCGGGGCGCAATCTTTCCGTCAATGAAGGGGTCTATGTTTCAGCTTCGGAAACGAATTTCCGCAACCGGAGCATTGCCTGGATGCTGGAGAGCACCGGTCGTCTCTACAGCAATCCCGTCGACGCGGTGGAACTCTACACGCGGCAATGTTCATTGAACGTGAGTGCCAGAGACCTCGCAGTTATGGGTGCCACCCTGGCGCATGGGGGCGTCAATCCGCTGACAAAAGAGCAGGTGGTCAAACCTGATGTCTGTCACTATGCCCTCGCAGTGATGCTCACTGCCGGGCTTTACGAAACGTCAGGAGACTGGCTCTACGAGATCGGACTGCCTGGCAAAAGCGGCATCGGCGGCGGTATTGTCACTGTATCGCCCGGTAAAGGCGGTCTGGGGACATTCGCCCCACCGCTCGATGACGCCGGAAACAGCGTCAGGGGACAACTGACCGCGCAATTTTTGTCGCAACGGCTTGGGCTCGATCTGCTCATGTCGTCACCGGCAAGCTAGGACTGGACTGTATGGATTGATCTGGCTGACGGCGAGAGGGGATATCGGTAATGGCAGTTTCTACACCCGCTTCACACTCCGAAGAACGCACTTCGTGGATTCCAATGGTCGCTATCGCCTTCGGCCAGGCCATCATGTCTTTCAATGTTGCCTCCCTACCGGTCGCATTGGGTGGCATGGTCGAAAGCTTCGACGTTGCGCCAACAGTCGTTGCCACAGGCATCGTGGCCTATTCCATGATTGTCGCAGGCTTCGTGATGTTGGGCGCCAAACTTGTGCAACGTTTTGGTGCCTTGCAAGTCTTCCGACTGGCCGTCATCATATTCGGCCTTGCACAGATCCTGATGACATTTAGTCCCAACGCAACCGTCATGATTACGGCGCAAGCGCTGTGTGGTGCAGCAGGTGCGGTCATCGTCCCTGCACTCGTTGCCCTGATAGCGGAGAATTACCAAGGCAATCAACAGGCAACCGCTCTTGGCGCACTCGGATCTGCGCGCGCTGGTGCCGGTGTTCTGGCCTTCCTGATCGGTGGCGTTCTTGGAACCTATATTGGCTGGCGCCCAGTTTTCGGTATCCTCATTGCTGTATCTGTGCTGGTTCTAGTTCTCAGCTTCCGGTTGAAGCCAGATCGGGGGCGGCCAGATGTGAAAATCGATCTGGTCGGCGTTGCGCTCGCTGCGGCAGCCATCATCTCAATCAGCTTCGGATTTAACAATCTGAACGGCTGGGGACTCATGCTCGCACGTCCAACGGCTCCTTTCAATGTTCTGGGGCTCTCCCCTGCACCGATCCTCGTCGTCGCCGGTATCGTATTGGGGCAGGCATTCTTTCTTTGGACCCGTCGCCGCGAAGCCAACAACAAGACGCCCCTGCTGCCACTGCAGGTGTTGGATTCACCGCAGGAGCGTGCCGCGGTATTTGCCATGTTTGCGGTCGTTGCGCTGGAGGCTGCGCTGAATTTCTCGGTCCCGCTTTATATACAGATCGTCCAGGGACGCTCGCCACTTGCAACTGCGGTCGCCATGCTTCCGTTCAACCTGACGGTCTTCTTCGCTGCAATGCTGATCGTGAGGACCTATGGAAAACTCACGCCACGGCAGATCGGTCGTTTCGGCTTCGGGCTCTGTGCTGTAGCGCTTATCTGGCTGGCCTTTGTCGTCCGTAACGACTGGAGTTCCGTTCCGGTCCTCTTTGGCCTGATCCTGTTCGGCATCGGACAAGGGTCACTTGTCACGCTTTTATTCAATGTGCTGGTGACGGCTTCACCAAAGGAACTTGCCGGAGACGTCGGTTCCTTGCGAGGAACCACCAACAACCTTGCAGCCGCTGTCGGTACTGCCGTCGCAGGAGCCCTCCTCGTCGGCCTGCTCAGCAGCGCCGTCATGCGGCAACTGGCTCAGAACCCGACCTTGCCCATAGAGATTCAAACGGAGGTTAATCTCGACAGCATCACGTTCGTCAGTAATGATCAGCTGGAAAGTGTCATTGACGCGACATCGGCTAGCCCAGAGCAGAAAGCAGAAGCATTACGGATCAATACAGAATCTCGCCTGCTTGCCCTTAAGATCGGCTTCCTCATCATGGCGGGCCTCGCTCTCGTCTCGATCCTTCCCGCCAGCCGATTGCCCAACTATCGGCCCGGGGAAATCCCCGAACCATAGAGCCTCGCTAAGGATGAGTGTGCCTTTATTGCCATTTTTCGGGTCGATAACACCCGTTGTGATGGGACATCCCTTGGGAAACATACGGCATGACAGAGAAAGCTCGTTCGGCGGACCATTCGCGCTGTCTTACTATTGGGGAGCGCCGGCTAACCCGACACGGACTTTTGGAGGGCACGCTGTCGATTACCGAAACAAGCAGACTCTGACCGCGATACATTGTCTTTAAGCGCACTTGCTCGCATTGCTATTTGCAGCCTGCTGTCAACCGGCACAGGAGCTCCTCCGTCTACGTGTCCGCCGGACAGAAGGATACAACCGCTAATTCCGCAAGCGTGGCGTTGAGCGGCGTGCCGGACACAGTGACGGTGATGATGAAGGATAGCAAGTAGCCATCTATCCTGAGTCGTAGTCGTACGGCGATGTTAGCAGCCGCATCATAAGGCCCATCATTGCCGCGCGGCCGACCGGTATAGGTGGTAAACTCCTTCTCAAGTGCTTGCAATGCAGGATCGGCCGTCGCGTCGATCTGCAATCTCAGGCGCTCGATGAGCTGGATGCTCTATTCGTCGAAGTTGGCAATGCGTGGCACCAGCCCTTTCGGATGCAGGCTGAGACGCGTCCGAGCACCGTTCGAGACAACTGATCACTTTAACGGTTATTGGCAGGATGTCAGTATGAGGCACGATGCGACACGCGCAATCAAAGCCGCGGGTTTATCTCAACGAAGCGATGGGGATGGCCGCGCTGGCGGGCCAGCTTTTCCGGGAATTGCTGGAGACCCCCATTCCTGACGGGATGGGTGCCCCCCGGACGCTTTGCTTGCAGGATGCGATGTTGAATGGCCGCTATTTCACATCGATACGGCTTTAGAACGGCATTTGCGATGCGACCTCAACCGTCCTCCCTGTGCTACCGCGATGAGGTGGGCGGTTGATGCTCACGAATTTCATCTGATAAAGTGTCGCTACGCGGAAACGACCCGACTATCACTCAACAGCCCGGCTTCCTCCATTATCGGATAAGCGACGGACACGATATGCGCATTGATGCGTTTGAGATCACGCAGCATATCGAGATGGATGGAGCTTGTCCGAAGGCTCTCGATCCTTCCATCACGAAGCCTTGCCAGATGCTGTTCGGAGGAAAGCTTCTCCATGCGCCGTACTTCGATCTTGATCTCCATCAAACGCTTCGCGAGGTTGAAATCTCGAGTCGCAATGATGGTTTGGGCGGTCCGGAGATTGTCGACCGTCAGATCGAAGAGATGGGTCAGCTCCCCAAATCCGTCCTCTGAAAACGTCAAGCCCAATGCGGCTTTCTTGGCGAGTGTCGGCAGCAGGCTTTTCTCGACAATGTCGCCGATATGTTCCAGATTAACCGCGTAATCGATCAGCTCAGCGGATCGCCTTTGATTTTCCGCGCTCATTTCCTGGCGACCGAGTTGCGAAAGATAGACCTTTACCTCCTGATGCAGAAAATCAACACGCTGTTCGAGCTCTGAAATGGTCGTCGCCGCAGCGGGGTCGCTGTTATGAAATGCCGAAGAGGCACGCATCAGCATACGCTCAATCAGATCACCGATGCCCAATACCTCGCGGGTAGCGCTCGCCAACGCCATCACCGGCGTCGTCAGTTGCTGTCCATCAAGAAAGCGGGGGCCTGTTTCATTTTGCTGAGGTTGGGGAACCAGTCGAACCATCAGTTTGGAGAACACGCCCGCAAGCGGCCATGCGACGATCGCAAGTACAATGTTGAACACCAGATGGGCATCGACCGGGAGCTTTATTGGTGACAACGATAAGCTCGCGGCGAGATCTGCGCCATATTGGGCGAAAGGCAGTGCGATCAGACAACCAACCGCACGAACAACCAGATTGCCCAAAGTGACCCGTCTTGCAGAGGCCTCGCCGCCCAGGGAAGCAATCACCGGCGGCACAGCGCCACCCAGATTGGCGCCAAGAACCAGAACAATGATTAAGGCGGAAGGCAAAAGGCCGGTCGCCGCAAGCGACAGGATCAGCACCACCGCTGCCAGACTCGATGATGAAATAACCGCAATCGCCGCGGAAAAAAGCAGCGCAATTGGCCAAGCATTGTCCAGCATGGCAATGAAACTCGCCACGGCTGGAGAGTGACGCACCGGTTCCGTCGCCATGCTAAGAAGATGCAGGGAAAGCAGCATCAGCCCGACACCCATCAGCATGGTGCCGACGCCGCGCCGACTGCCCGCTGCCTTCTTTTGCATGCTTATGCCGGCGAGGATGAGCAATGGCGACATCCATTCTATCCCGGTGGAGACAATCCACGCCGTGACCGCTGTACCAACATTGGCGCCCAGCAGTACAATCTGCGCCATGCTTTGCTGGATAAATTCGCGTTCGACAAAGGAAGCAACCATCAGTGCAGTGGCCGTGGAACTCTGAAGACCGATCGTTGCAACAAACCCGGCTGCAAAGGAACGGAGTCGCGTACTGGTGCCGCGCGCGAGCCCGGCGCGCAAGCTGGCCCCGAACGCCCGTTGGACGCCATCTTTCACCTGTGTCAATCCAAACAGTAGCAGTGCAACCGCACCGCACAGGTTGATTATGACGATCGTCGATTCCATAAAACTGCTCCGACAGCCTTCTTCAGACGGTTCGCGCGACGTTGCTCATCGCAAAAGCTTCAATCCGGTCCCATGACAGCTAAACTCTGCGCGTCAAGCACTGTCTCCCCGAACCAGTTCAAGCGACTAACGCAAACATTGCCCCGATCAATCAGGTCGTTGTCGTCACCCGCCTGCGCGGCATGCGCACGTCCACGCGGGACGATAATCTCTGTCTTGTCACCCTTCTTCGACAGGATTTCCGCCCGGGTTCCAATTTTATCGCGACCGATGCGGGGTTGAACGATTGCAGCAGGTAGACCCTCTGGCAGATTGACGCTCAACCAGTGCCCTTCCAGAAAAATCGCTTCCCGCTGCGCCAATATCCGACGGATAAAGCCGGCAAGCCAATCAGTATCGCTTTCGGCTTCTGCCGCCTGTTTGACGCGCGAAAACCCGATGGCCGGAATACCCCAGAATGTCGCCTCACGCGCGATCCCCAACGTGCCGGAATAAGCAAGATCCTCAGCGACATTGCGACCGTCATTGATCCCGGACAGCACCAGATCCGGCTTCTTCTGTCCGTCAAAAAGCCAGGCCATTGCCGCAACCACGCAGTCGGCCGGGGTCCCTGAACAGGCGTATCGGCGCTCGGTATGCTCAACCATCGTCAGCGGTCGCCCGATGGTGATCGATGCTCCGGCAGCGGTCCGCTTGCCATCAGGGGCCACCACCCAAACATCATCACTGAGGCACCGTGCAGCTCTGGCCAGCCGGTCAAGGCCTGGTGCGTCAATGCCATCATCGTTTGCAACAAGAATTCTCATTTCATCTCCATTCAGATCGACAGCTGCGATCCTGACATTGCCGTGGTCACAAGACTGGTCAGATAGGGCTTTAGTTCTTCAAGTTTTTCGGATGTGCACGAATGCCCCAGTGCCATGGGTTTTCCAGCCGCCTGCCACAGCGCCAGGTTCTCGGACCGGGTTGGATGGGTGGGAAGGCGAATCCAGGTTGCCCGCCCTTGTTCGAGCAGGTCCTGAGCCGGCGTGTTTTCGGGAACGTGCCCCGTCAGCAGAACCGCTGCCTGTTCATCGACAGCTTGTCTGAGCGCGCCTATCGATGGCCCGGCACTGCCCATGCCGTCATAGGTCATCAAAGGGCAGTCCGGCAAAGCCGATCCTTCCCGCCAGTCCAAGGCGCGTTCCAGTTTGCGGCGTAAACTTCTCGCTGTCTGTGCAGAGACTGCGTCAGGGACGCCGATCTGGGCGATCAGTGACCGGCGCATATCGTGATGAATTGCAAAAGATCCGGGCAAGATCGCCATCAGCTCCAGTGGCTTCCCGGATAATGGCACCGGAAGGACCAGCTTGCCGCTATGAGCCTCGATGAAATCTCCGATCTGACCAATGCGATCGCCCGCAGAAACCGGGTCGCCGCCATAAGAAGCGTCCAGAATGACCAAATCACAACGAGGCAGTGCGTCCATCACGAAAACCTCGCTGTTTGGAACCACATCCGCGCAATACACAACACGCTTTGATGGTGTCGTAACCGAAAACCAGACCCCGCCCGCCACATGTCCCGAACGGCCGGATAGGATCTCGCTCTCACCCATCCGGATGGATTGCCCCGGCGTGAACAGTTCTATGCGCGCATCTTTTAATGGATGCGCCCGACGATGCGACGGATCAGCATATTGGTTCAGCATCGCTTCCGCGTCGTCATACGTTTCACGCGTCATATAGAAGGTACCTTGAAACCCGCATGCGCGAAGCCAATACAAACCTCCGATATGATCTTCATGGGCGTGCGAGATAAACACCGCATCGAGCGCAGCCACATCGCGTTCGGCAATGGCCGGATAATAGTCCCGTCCTTTTGCGCCCACCTTGATGCCCACATCGAACAGAAGGCGGCGATCACTATGGATGCCGACGCTGGTTCGACCCTTTTCGCCAAAACCGCCATAGAGATCAATCATCATCATCGCGACCCTCCATCCGGAATGACCCAGCCGGAATTGATAGCGATATGGATCGTTTCGCCTTGCTGGCCACCCAAGCCATCGGCAAGGTCAAATGTGAGTTCCGTGCTGGGATGATTGACCGGACAGGCTTCAATCCGCGCGCCGCCACCCCGATAGATGCGGCGCCTGACCGAAAGCGCGATGCCCGTATCGTCGCACAGCTCAATATTCTGCGATCGAATGCAGATTTTTGCGTCAGCCTGCACCGCCTGCCCCGGCACGCAGCGCATGACCGCCTTCTGTCCCAACACCTCAACTGCACATTGGCCATCTTTTTCCGCACCGATGACTTGCGCAGGAAGCACCATGCCATGGGCTATGAACGAAGCCACCATCTCGCTCTGAGGTCGCTCATAAAGCTCCCGCGGCGTTGCGAATTGGATAAGCTTTCCCCTGTCCATCACCGCAATTCGGTCCGCCAGGGCCATGGCTTCTGCCTGATCATGGGTGATGTAGACAATTGTTGTGCCTGTGCGCTTGTGGAAAGATGCAAACTCATCCTCCATGGAAGCGCGCAGGTGCACATCCAGATTGGCGAGAGGTTCATCAAACAAGACCAGCGAAGGCGCAGCTACCAGACATCGCGCAAGTGCCACGCGCTGACGCTGGCCGCCAGACAGATTGGCGGGGCGCCGATCACCAAGGCCCGTGAGATCAACCAATGTGAGTGCTTCCGTCACGCGGCGTTCCAGTTCTGGCTTTGCAACGCGTGCCACGCGAAGGCTGTAACCGACGTTTTCTGCAACCGTCATATGCGGCCATAATGCATAGTTCTGAAACACGATGCCGACCCTGCGGTTTTCTGGCTCGACATGCCTGTCGGCAGCTGACATGACATTGTCACCCACCTGGATTGCCCCACTGGTGATCTTTTCAAAGCCCGCGATCGCACGCAATAAGGTGGTTTTCCCGCAGCCTGACGGTCCAAGAACCGCTACAAATTCACCATTTTTAATGTCGAGAGTCACATCCGAAAGCGCATCGAAGTTTCCGAAGCTTTTGGTGACATTGTTAATTTTCAATCCCGCCATGGCAGCACTCCATCAGGCAGACGCCGCGCGAACAGGTTCGTCGACAGCATGAGAAAGATTGTGACCACGATCGTTACAATCGACGTGGCAGCGGCATAGGTGGAATCGCCACCCTGTTCGAAGGAGAAAATGACGACACCGATCGTTTCAGAACCTGATGCCCACAAGAGTGCAGATACTGTCAGCTCACTGAACGCAGTCAGAAAGATGAGAACCCCACCGGCAAGCGTCGCCGGCGCAACAAGGGGAAAGATGATCGTCCGCAAGCGCATGAACAATGATGCGCCCGCCACTTGGGCTGCCTCTTCCAGCGACCTGTCAATCTGGTGAAGCCCGCTCACGGTCGGTCGCAGGGCAAGGACAAAGAAGCGCGCAAGATAGGCGTAGAGAATGATCCAGATCGTGTTGTAGATATGAAAGCCCAACAGCGGCAGCGGCTTTAGAAACAGCAGCAGCGACGCAATCGCCATAACAACACCCGGCAATGCATAGGGCAGCTCAGCAGTCAGATTGAACAGTCTGGTCCACCAGCGCTTACGCCAGGTTGTGATATAGGCCAGAGGTACAGCGATCAGCACTGCGAAGAATGCTGCCGCAAGCGACAGTCCAAAACTGTTGAGGAATGCGCGTTTGGTTGCGGCATGTTCGAACAGGATGAAGGAGTAGTTCGAGAATGTCAGGGTTTCCCATCTCAACGGCGTGCCATAGGCATTGACGAGAGAAGTCAGAACAAGGCCAAAAATCGGCAATAGAAGCACCGCCACGACAATCAGCATCATCACGATCTCGGTCCATATCCTGTAACCTCCCAGTTCAAACGGACTGGCCGGAAGCGATGTGGAGGCGATCCGGTAATCGCGCCAGCGGGAAACATAATCCTGTGCGACAATCCCGGCGATCGCGATAACGCCGATCAAAGTCGACAATGTTGCGACATCGCTGAGAACAGCAGGTCCACCACCGCTCAATCGCTGGTAAATCAAGGTTGGCAGCACGAGATAGTTGGCTGGAATCCCCAGAAAGGCCGGAATACCAAAATTACCAACACAGGACACGAAAGTCAGGGCGGTCGCACCGATGATCGACGGCGCCATTAGGGGGACAATGATCGTTCGCAATACCGTCAGTTTGTTTGCGCCACTGCTCAACGCAGCTTCGATCAGTTCACGGGGGAGCTTACGCAGTCCCGCTCTGACGATTAGAAACACCAGCGGCCCGTACTGAACACCAAGAAGCGCAATGATGCCGGTGGATGAATAGAGCGGGTTGCGCGATCCCAGTGGCGGGGCCATTCCGATCATTTTGAGGAAGGGACTTGCCGGACCAAACAATTGCAGCCAGGCGAGCGCTGTCACCTGCGGGGCGATCAGCAGCGGAGTGACATACAGAAAGATGAAAATCGCCCGCCCGCGAATATCGGTCAGGCTGACGAGCAGAGCAACACTGGTCCCCAGCACCACCGCAAAAAGGGTTCCAAAAATCCCGACATAGATCGAATTCCAGGTTGCCGTCCAGGTCGCAGACGAGGAAAAGACCCGGCTCATTGCTTCGAGCGCCGTGCCTTGGGCCGGGAACACAACCTCGACAAGCAGGCGCCCCATCGGCAAAAGCGAAAGCAGCGACACGACAATAATCGTCACGGCGATCAGAGCCCTGTCCCGGCCCTGACCGCTGGTTACAGCGATTTTTTCCATCTGTCTCTGGTCCTAGCCGCCAAACATTCCCGTGAAGCGCGATTTGTCGGCATCCGTGTTCTTTAGAACCTTCTGCGTATCGATCGGCATGATCTTCACAGTCAAGCCGTCAGGAAGCCATGCGGGTTTTCCGACCGACGTCTTAGCCGGCAAATAGCCCTGCTTCAAAGCAAGTTGCTGGCCAGCATCGGAGAGGATGAAACGAATGAATTTCTTGGCATCCTCAGGATTTTTGCTTGATGAAAGAATGGCGACAGGTTCGGTGACCGCGGGAACCCCTTCTTCAGGAAAGACAAACTCGACCGGAGAGCCTTTCGCTTTGGCATTGAGCGCCATGAAATCAACCAGAATTCCATAGGGCTTTTCCCCGCTGGCGATTGATTTGAGCACCGCGCCATTTCCGCGAACGCTGACCACTTCATTCGCCTTGAGCGCCTCAAAAAACTTCCAGCCAAGATTGTCACTGGCGACAAATCCACTGAGCAGAAAAGCCGCGGCCCCCGAATAAAGTGGGCTCGGCATGACCACCATCCCCTTATATCCCGGCTTTTCCAAATCGGACCAATGTTGGGGCTTTTGATCGGCAGCTGAGTTATAGGCGATGCCCGTGGTGATCAGCTTGCTGCCAAAGTAATATCTGTCAGGATCAAATGAACCGTCTTCAAATCCGTCGAGGCTCGCCTCGGAAAACTGCAACAAACGCTTATCGGCTTTCAGGCTTTCCATACTCACCGCGTCGGCAATCAGAAGCACATCGGCTTGCGGAGCGCCGGCTGAAAACTCAGCAGCAAGCTTACTCATAATATCGCTGGTCCCGGAACGGTACACCTGAACATCAATGTCGGGATTAAGCTTCTTGAATTCTTCAACTGTACGTGCAGCATCGGCATCGGGTTGCGATGTGTAAAGCGTCAGCGTTCCCGCGAAAGCGGTCCCGGTCATCATCAGACTGGCAAGGCCTGCCGTGAGGATTCTCATCCCCCAGATTCTTCTCTTCATTGCTTCCTCCCTTAGAAACGACGTCAAACGGCGTTCCCGTTCCTCCCTGTAGCGGGACGTTGATCACGTCCTCAGCAATCATAATAGTGTTCATTTGTTCTTTGTCAAATACAATTGAACAGTTGACGACAGGGGGAGGATTGTTGCTATAGATCGACTTGTAACGGAAAAACCGGGGAGCGAGCGGCAGGAATGGCAGGAAACAACTGGCCGTTGAGATCCTCTGATCTCAAAGTTAAGACCGTCTGGCTCTACTATGTTGAGGGCATGACTCAGGAACAAATCGCCGAGCAGCTCGGTGTCAGTCGCGTCAAGATCATGCGCACACTTGCAGCTGCAACCTCGGAAGGGATCGTTGTCACGCGGATCAATGCCGCAACAGCCGAACAAGTCGAACTGGAACGTCGGCTGGAGGAAAAATGGGGCCTCTCATCCGCCATAGTTGTACCCACGCCAGAGAATGGCGGCAATCTGGAAAAGGCTCTCGGCAACGCCGTCGCTTCCTATCTTGACCAGGAAATGCAGGATGGAATGACCCTGGCTATCGGCGGGGGTGCCACGCTCTACGCCTGCGTTCAATTTCTAGAGCAAAGAAAACTTAACGACGCTTGCGTTGTCGCCTTGGTGGGAAGCCTTCCGCATTCACGCTGGATAAATCCGTCTGTTGTTGCGGCAAGAGTCGCCGAAGTCTACCAGGTCGACAGTTATCAGATCACCGCACCGGTTATTCTCGACGAACAGGGGCTTCGCAACTTGTTGTGGCGCCAGACAGAACTTCGAAGTTTAAAGGCGCTCGCGGCAAAAGCCGACATCGCGCTTCTGACGGTCGGTGAAATCTCGGAAAATGCCACAATTTTCCGCCATGGCATTGTTCCCTCCGACCTCATCAGCCCATTGCAGGCTTGCGGTGCCGTCGCCAATATTCTGTGTTACTTCGTCGACGAAAATGGACATCTCGTCGATCACGAAATCAACCAGCGGGTGATGTCGATCGAACTGAGCACAGTTGCGGGCGTCGAAAGGGTCGTGCTCGCGGCGGGAGGTCCCACAAAGGTCACCGCGATGAAGGCCGCACTTAAAATTGTCAAAGCGAGCGTGCTCATCACCGACAGCCAGACGGCAGCCGCTCTTTTGCAAGATTGACCGCACCTCGCTATCACCTTGATGAGTGCGATGCCGCCAGCGGTCTAGACTTTGCGACTACGCAGGAAATCGACAAGACCGACATGGGTGATGGCTTCGAACTCACGGGTTGCCTGATCGAACTGTTGTCGCTGGGCCAGCATCATCAGCAATACTGCCCGCATTTCCGAGGAAACGCCGAACCTTTCCCAACGCTTGGCGACGTGGGTGGGAATACCTGCCGCATCACAAAAATCGGCAATGCTACTGTATCCGAGTTCCAGCAAAGCCACGCGCAGATCAGACGCGGACATGCGCTCTTCGACGGCATGGTCGTGCAGTCGCTCAGCAAAAAGCTGGATATCTCGCGGTGACGATTCCGCAATTTTTGTCAGAAATCCCCCGACTTCGTTCAGTAATCTTGACATTTTAATCTCTCCTCACATTCAAACGCTCCTGATCATTGAATAGGAGTATCAGGGAATAGCGGACAATAGTCTGACACGTGAACAAGCGCAATCGTAATCACTATGCAGGGGTCTGGGCTGCCGGTGGTCCGACAATGATAATGCTCGTCCGTCTATGCACGGGTCCCGCCAATCCTCCGTCGCATTCTGGCAAGATTTGATATCGACAACATCTCAAACCCACCATGGGTGACTGCGGTTCGAAAACTGCATCAACTGCGAGAGGTGGATCGCGTGCGACAGCGGGCGTGCGATATTGTCCTGCACGGAATTTCGGGATTCCGTTGTGCAAGCCTGCCAAGCCGGTTGAAAGAATATGATCGCGATTTCAGTCAAAACCCGGTAACTGAAAATAGTCTTTCACGCTGCGATACGGATTCGCAATGAGCTAAGTGAAATTAATACGCTATCGATGATGGGAATCAATCCATACTGCCTCCAACGAAGTGTGACTGGTTTCCGCTGTTGATAGTTCTATACGGAAGGAAACCTGATGAGCGTATTCATCCAAACGGGCTTGGCACATTTAATCTGCAATGGAGTTAACGTGGGAGAAGTTGAATATAACGTGTCCCTTGCGTCTGATGGGCTTGAACACTCTATGCGCGGTCGTATCTGGGCGAACAAAGGGGTGATTGCCAAAGCGCTTGATGCCTCCGTGATAGGCCTTCTGTTAACGGATCAAACTTTGATTGGGCTTCAGGTCGAAGAACTGGATCGGGATGGGGCGGCGCTGGTAACTGCACGCATCTGATACGGTCACTCACTCATGGCCAGCATCCGCCCCAACAATGACCGATGTCTGTGTCGCAGGTGAAAAGTCTACCCATAAAAGCGTCACGTTATTCAGCCGTTGTCTCACTCGCTGCCTATCGTTTTTTTATGCGAAAGACTTTTATCGCAGCCGGATTGGCGATAGGTTGCTTTTCGGTGTTGGTCCCATGCCCTAAGCCCTCTCCAACACCCCGACCCCAGCGGCGACAAACAACCGCTGGGGTTGTTGTCTGAGGATGAATATCAAGGAATGACGACCCTGTTCTTGCCCGCTCTGGCCTTTTTTGTTCACCGGGTTTGGAACTGAAGAAACGAGTGGATCAACAACAGTATAAAACATCGAGCCTTCGCACCAGAGATGTTTCTACTGTCCTATTCTCTCGCACAGAGATCAACAGTCTGGGAGCTGATAAAGACATATCTTTCCCCGCATGCGAATAACGCCGGAATCTACGTCAGCCTTCCCTTGCTGTGCCCGTATCATCGGTTCCAATCGTCGAAAAAGCGCGGCATGATTAGAAATTGACGATGTTGACTTTCCAAAACTATCACAACTTACAATCGAAGTCCCGCGTGTCAAATCCGGACCCACGCATATCGTGAAAACTATCCTGTTCCATTTTCTACTCATGCTGTTTGCCCTGCTTTCTCCGGCGAAGGCGAGCGATAGTATGAAGCTCAGCGCCTACCTTGAACGACTGAATGATGGCGCTGCCGCTCAGCGGCTGGCGATCGAAGTGGCGGAGTTAATTCGGCTGAACGATAAAGCTTCGATGGCAAAGCTCGCAGAGGTGTTTGAGGAGAAGGATGGAGAATTGCTCGACTATGTCAGCCGATTTGACGACAGCGCCGCGCACCGCTTCGCTCTGTCCCTGCAGCCGTGCCAATATGCCAGTATTTCTCTCAGAATGATCGTTATGAGGCTTCTCGATGGCGGGAAGCCACACTTGAGAAGCCGTAGCATCATGCTCGAGGGCACGGATATTGACGCGATTTTTGCCGAGCATATGTGGCGCTGCGAAACATTGTCAGGATTAACTTATTTAACCACAATCGGGACGAGATGATCGATGACGGGCGAGAGTTGCCTTGACAACCAAGATGGGAATTAGGACGCCGGCTACAATAACGCCAGTGACATAATGTTCAAACACTGTCGAATTGAAAGCAAAAGCAGTTGGACGCGTCGATAGGTGGGGGCGCCACCGGAGCCGTTCTGGTGTGCACAAGGGTGCCAACATGTTGCCGTCGGGCTCTTCAGTGCAACTGTTGCACAGCAAGCGTAGCCATGCTTGCATCTTGATGATCCAACACTTTGATTGCGTCAGTGCAACTGCAGGGCTTGTTTCACAGATGAGATGGCACAGGTCGGCTTCCGTCCTGTCGCATCCGTCACACGGTCTGGCGCCTGGCACCCGGAAAGCTCGGCCTGCGCCTAAGCGCACTTAGCCTGGATGGCGTTATAGCTGCTTGTGCACTGCCGGCTTCGATAACATCCCCCGTCGAAACAAGCCATGTAACAGCTTTCGGAAGAAGATACAGCGTCAATGCACAACCCGATATTTAGGCGAAGACCTCTGTGCGCTGTACGACGCAGGCGCTTTCGTTACAAGCAGATTGTGACGCTCAGAGAACGCGGCAAAAAGACTACGAGCTGTCTCGGACTCGATTTCACCGCGGAGCGCTGCCACACAGGCCTGCAAAGTAATATGATGGGTTGAATCCCGCAATGATGGCGGCAACTCTAAAAGATATTGATAGGCATGCTGCACGGTGTTGATCTCTATCGGAAAGCCAAGGCCCACGAGGATGGATAGGGGTTTGTTAAAAAGATCACATGTCATCGCATTCTCCTTTCTGTCCGATAAGCTCGATCTTCTGTCGTTCCTCAACAATGGGAGGCTCAGGCTCACTCTTCTCTGTCTTGTCGGGTGTGGCGATAAAATACCGAAATGGCGCATAAACTCTAAATAGATTAATCCGCGTCTCGCTGATCAGCAGCTTCGAGAATATCAATAAGATCGGCGACTTTGCCGGAGGGCGGCCGCCGTCCCTCATTGACAAGGGCCTCGTCCGCATTCAGCCATGCCCAAGCCTCCGCGAGCTCGGCTGCCGACGCGCCTGTTGCGGTTAGCTCTGCGGCCAATACCTCGTCAGTTGACCCCAGAACCGCGATTATTTCCTGCATTTTCATACGAACGTCCTCCGTCATACTGTCGGATTAGCTCACCTATAAACCGCTTATGAAATAGTTCTCGGTCGCGGCATGACAAGGAGCGGGACGCTCATTTTTAATGTCGGCGTTTCTAATAGATCGGCCCGACAGGCACGCCGCGCGTTTAAGTCTATTCAACACCCGCCGCCGCTCAAACTTAGCCAGCCGGACTTCCGAACTCTACGACAGTTGATGAATCTTTCATGAAGAGATGCAGAAGCGCTTGTGCGGAGGGGTGGTTAAATTCATTCAACTCCCGGCGATGAGAAGCTCAAACGCCAGCTATTGCGACCAAAAGAGAAGCGGAGGCTCCACCTCCCGCTGTTGAGCCTCGCAACATCGTCTCCCTAAATCGTTGCGCGCCTTACACCCTGGATGCTTCACACAAAGACTTGCTGTTTCTTAAAGCATTCAAGCTTCGATCCAAATCCAGAAATCCAGAGACAACATTCAGCTCAAATTCCACACGTGAAAGGCGCGATTGAAAGACAGTCAAAGATCTACTCGCCCTCTCGTTTAACCGGTAAGGAATGAATTTGGCGCTGCTGCGCTCTGCTTCTTTTATCCGCATATAAATGGGAGTCGGCCTTGTTGAGAAGGTCAGAGAGCGGCTCTCCCGGCTCCCATTCGGCAGCCCCCATACTCGCCGATAACGAAATCATTTGTCCTGCCAACTCAACCTCATTTTTTTCCAAGCTGCCTCTGATCTGGTTGACCAACTCCAACGCTTCAACTCGTTCTGCAGAAGGGAGAACTATGCCGAATTCGTCACCACCCAGGCGAGCGACAAGATCCCGAGGTCCGACCGTATCCGCGACTAACCGCGAAAATTCGATCAGAACTCGGTCACCTTCTGCGTGCCCATAGGTGTCGTTGATTGCTTTGAACTGATCAAGATCGGTAACTATAACCGAGAATGTCGTGTTCGAGGCGAGCGCCCTCTGTTCCTCAAGCGTCAACAATCGATAGAATGCTCTTCGATTTGCCACGCCTGTCAACTCGTCCGTTTCAGACAAGCGGCTCAGTCCATTCTGAAGCTTTTCGACCATCATTATAGCGAAGCCTAGGTTCCAGACACTGCTGCAAAATATCGTGCAAAGCAAAGCGAAAGACGCCAGCTGATAAAAAAGGGAAAACGATATAATATTTGCAATCACACAAATATTGCCGATAATTACTAGTATTTGTCCCAAAGAGGCGCCCACAAAGGCTGCTGAGGAAACTTTTGCGCCCACCTCCCCATGCCAATTGGCAAACAGGTAATATGCACAGCTGGCCATGACGGTTGTCTGTCCTGTTGCATAGATAATACTTCTGATACGATCGTGGTCCTTGAAGATGACCATGCAAAAAAAGCGCAGAGCGAGAACCCAATTGCTACAATTCGCCCGCCCGCACAGTCATTGAAGCGCCGCAACCCAATAAGGTAGTGGCAGAATGCAAACACAATGATCGTATTACCGAATACGGCGGGCCAGAACCGGCCCTGGGCACCCTGGGAAATGAGGACTGCCCCTCCGAGCAATGACAACAAATTGGCCTGGAACCAATTCAGAGCGGCACTATCGGTGCGGTATTTAAGCGCGAAAGCGCACCAAACAATTGATATTGTTGTGCCTTTTAGGAAAATGACCGCATAAAGAGTTACAAAGTCGAGGTGAAACATTGGCGACTTATTCTGTTGATCCGCATTTTACTTATTAATTAATGCGAATGAACTCAATCAGTATTGTACGCCATCGATGACCACACCCCGTTGATGTCGTTAAACATGGTCGCTTGCCGCACCGATCTATGTTTTCCGGGTGGTCGAAAGCGGACAATGCACCTGTCCACTCTGCTCTTGGTCGTACCGAGTACATTACCAAACGTAACCCAAGCAGCATTGTTTTGCGTTTCTCTAATCGTTATGCGGTCTGGAAAGGCCATCCCCTCTGAAACGCCTGAAGATGTCCTCACCAAGGAAGCTGCTGGGGAAGTATTTTCTGTAGATACGTACGGCAATCCTCAAGTTGGCAGAGCGCCCTGCACTTCTTGCGGAGATCAACAAGCAAAATCGACAGGTTCCGACGGGACTCAATTCTCTCGAAATCCGCAGCGGTCGGACGAACCAGCAATCGTTCCCTTGCATCAATTTGTTAGATTGGACGAACTGAATTTTCAAACACCTAGAAAAATCACGCTTCGAATATGGTAGTGGTTGAAGCCGTGTAGAGACATACTCTCGGGTGACACATTTGGGAGGATAAAAAAGTTTTGTCTCAGGCTTGAAACCTCATTTAGCCTAATTAAATTTCTTCTGTCGGCTGCTCAATGAGGGCTGATGCTGAACGCGAGGCTTTCAGCTGTTTAACCATGTTGCTTTAAGGAGAATGTGGCTATGACAACAACACATGATTACTCACCGCTGTTTCGCTCCAGCGTGGGCTTTGACCGAATTTTTAGTCGACTGGAAAATGCTCAGCGCGGGAGAACCATTAGTGACTGGCCGCCTTACGATATAACGAAAAACGGCGAAGACAGTTATTCTATCACAATAGCTGTTGCGGGATTCGCTGATAATGATCTCGATATCACCTATCAGTCAAATCTCGTCACCATAACAGGCAAGAAGCAAGAGGCCGATGATGCCGAATACTTGTATCGTGGGATTGCAGGACGTTCATTTGAACACCGCTTTCAGCTCGCTGATCACGTCAGGGTTGCAGGCGCAGATTTGAACAAAGGCCTGCTGACGATCAATCTTGTACAGGAAATTCCTGAAGAGATGAAGCCGCGAAAGATCGAGATTGGCAAAATCTCAGCACTTGAGGATAAGTCAATCAACGCAAAGCATGCCGCATAAACTATCACAGACGATCGGCAGGGTTGCTCCGCAGCAATGCGGAGCAACCTTCTCTGAGGACCATTGCTTTGGTCAATTGGCACGTGCGATTTTGCCTAACAGGGCCTTGGTAGGAGAGGGCGAAAGACAAAAGACGCAGAAACCAATATTGTCAAATTCACATAAGCGAAGTTAAGAACCAGCATTTGTAAAACATCTTCCAAAGAGACTTCAGCATACCGGAAGCTTTTCACATTCTTATCGCAATCATCGTACATTCAACGAGGGCGGTTACCGACAGTTTGAAACGCTGTCCCGTACAGCCGAAATCAATTCCCATGCATCGTTGGAGTATGCCTTCCGTTGTACAATGGGTGGCAAAATCCCAGCACATCAACTCCGAAGGCCAAATCTTAAACGAGGTACCTCGGCGTTGTCTCGATCCAGAATACGCCGGATTGAATTCATGAAGCGAACCCACAATAAAGACGTATGGCCCGCCCCGTTGCAAGAGGATTTTACGCTGTTCTGATCAGTCTACGTCAACATATACGGTCTCATGAGCAAGCTCATGACTAAGATGGACATCCGCACGCTTAGAGCCCCAGTAACAACTTCGGAAACAGGTGCCATTTTTTGCCCGGGCTTTCCAAACGCCGTTCGACTGTCAGGCCATCTTCACGATCCTTCTTGCAAACTTCGTTGGCTACGCGTTCCTTGTATGTAGCCGATCCTATTACACAGCCACTGGGTAGCTGCGTTAAAGCCAAGTTCCTTGCGCAATGCAGCCCATGCTATCCGCGCCAACTTATTTGCTTACGCTACAACCACGGCGTTACGGTGTACGCTCGCGCTCGATCATGGACTTCAGCCAATGCCCCAGAGGCGTGTCAGTACTTGAAAGGGACGGAAACGCTGCGCGAGTTCCCTGAATGAGCAGAGTGCGTAAATAAGTGTTGCCACGTTTTGATATTCCAAGCAGCCGGGGGGGTGCCGCCGGTGCTGTGCTGTTTAGGGACCAGTCCGAGCCAGGCACCCAGATCGCGCGCTTTCTTGAAGCTGCTTGCATCTCCCACTGTAGCCACCAGGGCCGTAGCATTGAGAAAACCTATGCTGGGGATACACGTCAGTCTACGCATGGCCGCATCATTGCGTGCAAGTTGGATAAATTCAGTATTCAAGGCTTCGATCTTCGTATCGAGGCCCTTCCATTCCACACGCAAATCGCCAACCAGCTGACGCATACGTGGAGATAATATTTCGTTGCTCTCTGCGAGCAGAGCATCCATGCCGATCTCGAACTTTTTCCGTCCGACCGGGAAGATGATCCCACGTTCCAACAGAATTGCGCGAAGCTGAATGATCAGATTCCTTCGCTCTGCAACAAGGCGACTATGCACCCGATGCAGTGTCTGGATATCCAATTGCTCTTGGCTCTTAAGATCGATAAACGCATGGTGTAATCAATTAGGGTCTAACGACGCATCGTCCTGCGAGTAACTACCGCGCTAGTTGCATCAACACCCACGACGCTACAAGATGTCTTGCCCAGATCAACTCCGAGGATCACAATAGTCATTGGCTAGTTCCTTTCTTCTTCGCACACGACAGCATCTTAACAGACGCTGGGGAAAGGGCCGGGTCATTCCATAATAACTGGGTTTTGTGGCAAGCGTTAGCAACTCTAATGAGCTTCAGTCACTTACTCCACCGAAAACTCTTGGGCGAGAGGGCACAAAAGGCCTTTCTGACGCTTGTAATTGAGAGTCGAGAGTTTCGCAGCTAGCCTGTCGGAACTAAAATAAGCCTCATACTATTTGGCTTCTGTCAGAGTAACAGGAGTTTTATCGTGACTGGCTGGCCAGCGGCCCTCGTCATCCTGAGTGAGCGGGATAAGAACTTCCTTGATTCGCAGGTGCGTAAGTATAAAGCGCCGCGTTCCTTGTCAGATCGTTGCCTGATGATTTTACTGTGCGCTCAGGGTTTGCACATCAATGACGTTGCCGAACGTCTGAGTATTCACGAACATACCGTTGGTAAGTGGCGCCGCCCGTTTTGCTCAGGATGGTATTGAAGGTTTAAAAGAAGAGTATCGAGCAGGTCGACCGCAAGGGTTTACAACGCGCAGGTTGCTCAGGTTGTTGAACGCACGTTTAACACTATACCCAGAGATGCACGCGCTGGTCCATTCATTCGACAGCGGCCCATAGTGGGCTTTCGCACCGCCCGCATTTGTCAGATAAAGGATCTTGAGGCTGTTGCTCTTTCGGGCAGCCCCAATTTAGGCGGCGTCTTAACGCTCGGAAAAGCATATGGGCCCAATAGTACTAACGTGGCAATATCACGTTAGTGATTGATGCGGTTGAAGAAGTTCTGGTCGAGATTTCTCTGGCAATGTTTCCATGGCACTCAGTAAATACGTTCCGCAGGTTAGATTTGGGGGAATGTTGGGCAAGATTTACCTTACTGTGCTATCCTCCGGATCGCCTACGTATCATAACCTTTGTCCTCAAGTAGCGTGGGCCCGATTAACGCACTCCACCGAGACCTCTACGTTCGAGTAGTCACCAACCTGATCACCCGTGATTAAAGACTGATCAGGCGGCCCTCTGCATCAACAATTCGAGGATTATGCCCGAGAGGCCGCTCCGGAACGCCGCAGGGCTATCACCGGCATCTCTTTTTCCTGTTGCTCGGGGCAGATGAAGACGAGCATAAGTCCTAGCATTTGCCACGATACTAGAGTTACAGTCTGGTAGACCTACACGAGCAGTTGATCCCAGTCACCAGCACGTTGCCAACTACCCGTTGTGATAGATCGTTTCTTTATGACAGTTCAGAGCGTGAGCGCTAACATAGTCGATTGCAATAAGTTGATTATTTGCAACGCGTTCCGTCAAAACTCGCTCTAAAGTCACTCACCATTGCATTTAACAAGGTTGGTTGTGACAAATAGTATCCCTGAGTATGAGTCGCCCCAGCGATCATAGCGTCAATAAGATGAGTCCGGGTTTCCACACCTTCTACTACCACTATTGGAGCGACGCATTTTGCGAAACCAATTAAAAAATTCAGACTGTTTCCGCCAGAAATGTTCTCTTTTATTTCACGCACAAATCCTCCATCGATTTTAATAATATCGACCTTCATTCTTAAAAGCTGCCACGGCGTCACCTGACCGCGGCCGAAATCGTCGATGGCAACCAGACATCCCAGTTGACGTGCGGATGATAAAAATTCATTTGCAGTAAATACGTCGCCGAAAGCATGAGTTTCAGTAATCTCCAAGATCAAGCGATCAGCTAAGTGTGAACGCGCGAGAAGCTGATTGTAGATTAAATTCCAGCTTGACTTATTCCGAAGGCTATCCGTCGATATATTGCAGCCTAAAACCGCGCGCTGATCTGCTTCTAATTCATCAAGAATGAGCTTAATCATATGTCTGTCAAGGACGGGCGTTTTTCTAAGAAGTTCGAGAGAAGGAATAAAATCTCCAGCATTTAATACGGTATTATTCTCCGAAACCAAACGAGCTAGACACTCACCATAAAACAGACAATCTCTGTTAGCTGTCGAATGAATTCCTTGGACCGCGATATGAATACGATTTTCTGTGATCGCATTCAATGCTTTTGAAGCGATCCTCTCGTCTTCTATTCCTACTTCACTGCACATCAGCCACCTCTAGAAAGGTTAGGTATTACCTATCATAAGATCAATATAAGTGAGATTATCATGGGTATATAAATTCAAGCCGCCGATATGGGAAATCGGCGACTTTTATTTATCAGAACTTCATATTCAAAGTTGCATTGAACCCATTCTGCTTGGCTCCGCTGCCAAACTGACCGACATAACTCAAACCAAACTTCGCACTGTCCGTAAGAGCCATATCAAAACCCGCTTCAACCAAAGCAGCATCCCTGGCAATGGCTACACCTTCAACGGTGAAAGGATTGCTTCCCGCAAAGAGATGGGTGGATTCAGGTGTTATATCACCGTAGGAGCGACGCCATCCCAACGTACCTTTAAGGCTCGCGTTGGCACCATCGAGTGGAAGTGGTGCCGATGCATGCATACCAAGCGTGGTGAATGTTGTGTTTGTATTGTTGCCATCGACAGTAAGTGCAGCCGCTCCACCCCTCTCTGTGAAGCCATCAGTGTGAAGGCGTACATGTGAGAAATTCGCAAAAGGCTCAAAGGCAGCGACAGTTGTATCTATACGATATCCCAGTTCGCCGAATGCCTGCAGCGTTCTAGCTTGATAATCTGCACCGAGGCTGTCACTGAAGCCACTGTAAGAGACCGAACGAGAAGAGTCTATGCTGTGCCAGGTATGAACAAGACCAGCACGAAGACCGATTGGTCCCCACTGATTGCCCCCATAAATGCCCAGATGCCAGTTGTCACTGTCTGCGGAAGCATTGCGGCCCTTCCCATTTAGGTCCGTTTGGCTATAGCCACCAACAACACCCAAACGCCAGCCAGAGTTAAGGCCAACATCGACACCTGAAAGGAAACCACCAGAGATTGTCTTAAGTCCACCAGCTTTAGAATTTCCGTCATGGTTTACCCAGGAACCAAAACCGGAGGCCCATACACCGTAGTCCAGAGACGCCGGTTTAACTGCGTCAAAAGGCTTTGGAGCACGGCCATTTGGTGACTGAGCAAAATTCAGAACCGGCACGTTTTGTGAACCAACACCGTCAAACGCGGAACGAAGACGATTGTTAATCGCGTCTGCAGTCAGGTTTGCTGTATCAATTAAACCAGTATTGACGGAGTCATGTACATCGCCCGAAAGCTGATTGAAAGCATCGCGTGCTTCAGCCTCATCTGTAAGGAACAGAATGGAATTATAAAGCTCCAAAGCGGAACCCTCTTGAGCAAGGCTATCAAGAGCGCGGGCTGTTGAAATTTCATTGTTCGATTTTGCCACTTTTTCGAAGACGACATCATCAATGGGATCGGCGACCAAACCTATTTTCAAATCGACCTTGTTGACCTGATGGTCCAAAGAAGTCGTCAAAAATATTGATTTAGATATGGCTTCGGAGAATGTTCCCTCAATACCATTTGCGGCAGTCAGGATCGTGTATGTCTGACCATCCTGATAGCTGACCTTGTTGTCCAAAGCGAAGACGTCAAGGCGCCCCCCCTGAAGGCTTGCCTTACCAGTTGCGTCAATGCGGTCACTTGCTTCATTTCCTGATACCTCGACTTCATAAACTGAGTCAGCACCGAATGTCACATCGCCACCAACGGTGACAGTTCCGATCGAATTGCCCGGGCGAAGTGTGCCTTGAGCAGTCAAATCGCCACCGATATCCCAGTTGCCTCCCATAAAGGAGGTTTGATCGACAAGAACATTCCCGGAAACTGTGATCGGGGTATCCGTTGTTCCACCACCAGTTGATGATCCGGAATACAGCTCTACGTTTCCTGCAATCAATGCACCAGTCGAATGGAAGGAATACGTACTACCTGTCGCAACGATATTCCCTCCGATTGACGTGCCTTCAGCGAAAGACATTTGAGTACCAGATTCAGTTTTAAGGTCCTGGATACCCGAAATCTTTCCGTTGAACTTTGCATTCTCTTCGACATTAACGTGCGTCTGACCTGAGCCTTTTGGGTCCGTATCGACGATGTCTCCGCTTGCTTCAGATCCAGCCTTTAAGGTGATGTTCATGTTGGCGTCTGAACCGCCTTCATAGCGGGAAACGTTCACTAACATTCCATTGTTATCGACAGCAACAGTACCGGCTCCAAATGTAACATTCGCGATCTCTTCTGCTGAAGACAAAGTAACGAAAATCGTGGGCCCTTGCGCGCTCTTAAGAACAGTACCTTCAATATTTAAGGTGCCGGATCCGTTTATTTCGAGTGCAGCTGCATCGAGACCGCTGGCCGCAACAGTGCCACCTATAAGGGATACTGTTCCGCCATCCTTTACAAAAACGCCTGATGCAGACTTACCAGTGGTCTTGATGACTGTATCGGTTACAAAAATGACGCCAGCAGTGCCGGATACATCATTATTTGCAATTATCCCGTAGCCTTTCGCACCAGAGGTTTCGATAACAGAGTTTGATAGATTGATGGTTGAGAACGTTTCCGCAAATACACCGAAACCATTAATTCCTGATGTTGTGACGTTAACGGTTCCGTCGATTTTACCGCCATCAATGGCATGCAGACCAAAAGCATCATTACCTGTAGTCGTAACTTTGGCAGCATTCTTAAGCGTGATAACTGATTGATCTAAGCCGTGTGGCGTGCTGCCGTTCAAACCCGCCTGAATACCATGAGCCTTTGACCCTTTTGTAGAAACATCCGCATCAGAAATGATCATCGATTTTTTGCCTGCTAGCAAACCAAATGAGCGATCGCCTTCCGTAGTGACACTTCCACCATTCAGCTTAATGTGACCGCCATTATCTGCAAAAGCACCATAAGACCAATCCTTATTAGTTTGAACTTTTACATCAGTGGCGACCACTTTACCGCCAGTCGTTTTACGATCATCGTTGGCTATTAAGCCATGGCCGTATCCGCCATCCGTGGTTACTGAACCACCAGTTTGATTGATGGTTGATGCCGATTCAGCAAAAATACCGAAACCATTCTTTCCGGATGTCTTAATATCAGCGGAGCTATTAATGGTTCCGCCGTCGATGGCATGAAGTGCAAAAGCGTCACTGCCCGCAGTTGACACAGTTGAACCTGCATTCAAATTAACGACAGACTTATCTGAACCATCACCTGTTGACCCGTTTGCGCCAGCCTGAACAGCGTGTGATTTATCATTTATCGTGAATACTGCGGCTTGGCCGCTAACAGTTGAGTTCTTGGCGGCCAAGATACCGAAAGCTCGTGAGCCTTCAGTTGTTATTTTCGCTCCGTCAAGGAAGATAGCTCCGCCATTGTCCGCGAATGCACCGTGCGCCCAATCTCCACCTGTTTCGATAACCGTACCAATGGCCGTAACTTTTCCAGCTTCAGCATTCGCAATATCATTATTAGCGATCAGCGCATGACCATAGTAACCAGTGGTTACAATATTTCCCCCGTCCTGAGTAATTTTCGAATAGGATTCAGCAAAGATACCGAAGCCATTCATGCCGGATGTCTCAATATCAGCGGAGCTGTTAATGGTTCCACCGTCGATTGCATGAAGACCAACTGAATGTGAACCGGTCGTCACTACCTTGATATTGTCAGCCAAACTGATTTCAGATTTGTCCTGGCCGTTAGCATTCGAGCCTTTTGCGCCAGCCTGAACGCCATGCGCTTTGCCGCCTTCGGTGGCAATACTGATAGGACCATTTTTACCCGAAATCTCGAGATGGCTAGCCGCACTCACCCCCTGAGATACCAAAACACCCCAGGCGCGCCTAGACGGTCCAGTCGTGCCAGCCTTAACTTTTGAAACTTCTTCAGAAGTGATAATTCTTGTGGTGCCGTCCCGGTGAATGACTGCGGCTTTGTCTGTTACAACTATTGAAATAGGATCTGCCTGAGCAGTTGAAGCCAAGCCGAAGACCAACAGCATAGCTGTTGAGGCCAAGGTTGATTTCTTATTTCTAGAAAAAATAGACATATGTGCCCCCCAGGCTCCATTGAAAATTTTCGGGGGCGGAACGGTCAACGCCTTATAGGCATCCCGGTTACTAAACCCCAACTAATAGGGAGTAGTAGACAAAATTAATTGTTTATCTAATAAAAAAAATCTGCATTTGCGTCTTTCTTGCCGGCGTTGCGCTTAAGCAACAACTCTACTGCGCTTCTCTAGTCCGTCATACTGAAAAAATCTCTAACAAGCTTTAATATCTTTGTATTTCAATATGTTATAAAAATCCGAGATCATAATGAAATGGATTCTGTTATTCAACGACCGTAAACTATTGAGCGAGCAACGAATGCCACTCGCTTAAATCGTAGTCCGTTAAGAAATATCTTGGCAAGAGAACCGGAAACGACCAACGACAAAGCGTCTAGAACAGTGTTCTGCCTTCGATAAGAGTTTTACTGCAACGGTATATTCGGTGGCTCTAGCAATGGGGTTCTACTTGATACTCTCAAAAGCTTCTGCAAAACCTTTCAAAGAGACTTCCATTGTTTTCTCTCTTCGATCGGACGCACCTTCAAACCCCACGGAAATCCTGCTGGCTTTCTTAAGGGCATCTACTGCCTGAGGACCAAATTCAAGGGGTACGATGCAACCGGCAGGTATGCATGTTTTAAATGGGATGCGCGGTGCATTTTCTGGAGTTTTATCGAGGCCCAAAGAGACGCCCTTGCTCACATTAATTCCGAAAGGCAATATCATACTTCCCGTTGCAGAATCTCCTGAACGTATGATTTCTACGGCGATTAGGCGCTGCTTGGTGTTAGGTTGGCCCTCAATCTGCCCGGCCACCTGCTGAACAGCCGCGCAAAGCCGTTTTCCGCTCGCTTCCTTACAAACAACCTGCCAGTCGTCATATGTTTGGGTTACGGCATTTGCATCGTCAGATGCTGCAAGAGCAGGAAAGCTGATAGCGAAGACGATGACGCAACTTGCCCCGGCAGATTTCATCAGATTGAACATGCGACCCCTCGTATATGACAGCGCATCGCGAGAAAGTAAAACTGTTTTCGTGATGCGCGTTAAGAACAAATGACTAGAGCGCTGATCTGGCCCAATAAGATCGGAAGCGCTCTAGAAGTGCCGGAGAATAGCATTCTCCGGCTTCTCTCTATAATGTATTACAGCTTAGAATTTCCACTGCAGCCGCGCCTTAGCGCCATTATCCTGGGACCCCTTGCTAAACTGTCCAGAATACGAGACGCCGATGCTCAAACCATCGTTTAGTTTCCGATCAAGCCCGAACTCCAGCACTCCAACGTCTTGTGCAATCGGCACACCACCAGTCGAGAATGCATTTCCTCCTACCACAAAGCTTGTAGTAGCGGCAGGGTTGAGATCATTATAAGCATGCCGCCAACCGGCAGAACCATAGAATTTTGTTGCTCCATCCTCAGACACTGCGAAACTCGCACGTAAACCAAGGGTTGAGAAAACGGTACTGGAATTGTTGCTATCAGCCCTCAATGCAGCCGCGCCACCATCCTCTGTAAAGCTTCCGCTATTCAGATGCACATATGCCAAGTTTGCAAACGGCTCTGCCACGACACCCATGACATCGAATTGATGCGATACTTCACCATAAACCTGCGTGACATGATTGCGATAACTGGCGGACAACGCATCGGTATAGCCTGTGAAGCTGATAGAACGTGAGGTATCAATCTCCTGCCAGCTATAGGCAGCACCCAACTTCACATCGAGCATGCCGGCTTTACCGCCGCCATAGACACCTACGTGATAGCCAGCCGCCTCGCCACTTGAATCCAACCATCGTGTATTGAAGTTTGAATGGCTATAGCCAGCAAGTGCGCCTATGCGCCAAGAATTGTTAAGCGCGGCGTCTACGCCTGCAAATCCTCCACCAATGGTGCGGTCAAGATCAGACGCACCATTGTTTGTTGTGTTTTCAAACCGTCCGCCCGAGCCGAAACCATGGCTCCACCAAGAAACGCCATCGTCTTTAACCGCTTCTCCCGCTCCAATACCTCCCAAGCTGCTGCGCAAACGTCCAAAGGCTGCTTCACGAACGAAACGACTGTCTTCTATTGCAACAGCTTGACCAGAAGAATGTATCTCACCACCCAATTGTGTGAACGCACGTTTTGCCTCATTCTCGTCAGTCAAATAACCGATTGCCTGATACAGTGGATTGTTAATATCCAGGAACTGCAGAGCACCTGCAACAGCATTCTGATTTTTATTTAGCCCGCTGATTTGATCAAATGAACGGCTCTGAGACACGCGCAACACAACAGCGTTAGGATTGCTATAATCAGCGGTCAATCCATAGAATGTCGAGATATAAGTGTCACCAGTTAGCGTGTATGTGCCCGAAACACCGTTTTGTGCAGTAAGCACCTGGAATGAAGCATCCAGTGCATATCTTTCACCCGTCAGGTTTTCAACATTCAGAACGGAACCGTTCTCAATTGAGGCGCTTCCGCCGGCAATAAGGCTGTCATTCACACCTGATTGTGCAACCTCGACCTGCCAGAGAGATCCGCTTTGCTGTTGAATGTTCCCAGTCACATTCAAAGTGCCAATGCTTTGGCCGGTAGCAAGCACAGAACCATTTTCAAGAGTTAGGTTGCCAACTCGTCCTGTTCCACCCAAAATTGCACCGTTGCCGATCTCAAAATTACTTTGACCTAATTGAGAGTTGGCAATCACGGCTCCCTCTTCGACATAAAATGTGCCGTTAAAATCGCCGTCGCCAGAAAGTGTTAGCGCTCCGGCTCCCGCTTTCACGAAGGAACCCGCGCCAGCAAGGACATTGCTCAGTTCGCCAGCCTGTTGCTGACCAAAAACAACAAGGCCGTTATTGCTAATCTTCCCCTTACCAAAGCTTGAGGCTGTTCCCAGAGCAACACTGCTGGCAACGTTCGTGCTGCCTTCATATTGGTTGTTGTTTCCAAGCTGGGTTACTCCACCTCCTGTAAGGACAAAGGAGCCAGTGCCCGAGATATCACCCGTAAAATCAACTCTGTCCGATCGGTTAAGAACAAGCGTACCATTATTGGCAACGTCACCAATAATCGATCCACCGGTAGCGCCATTGCCGACAACGAGTGCTCCACCCTCGATTGTTGTGCCACCGGTGTAACTATTGGCATTGGTCAGTGTGACGGTGCCGCTTCCGGTCTTGGTCAGCTCTGCTGCGCCATTCAGCACACCATCAACTTGTCCTGCACTGACAGAAATCGCGTCCGTTGCATTGATCACCGCAGTGCTCGCAAGTGTGCCGCCTGAAAGCGTATAATCGTCAACATTTACAGTGCCGTTCTGGACAGTGCCCGACG